>Ga0116227_10005624_pt1 | contig 26244 bp, 20 predicted proteins | sample S1TSphgellanicum_FD_89693 | JGI IMG/M metagenome (GOLD analysis project Ga0116227, IMG submission 89693) | Host-associated microbial communities from peat moss isolated from Minnesota, USA - S1T2_Fb - Sphagnum magellanicum MG | ecosystem: Host-associated > Plants > Peat moss > Unclassified...
AAAAGTGATAAAGAAAAAGATAGAGGGGGGGGGGGGTTCGATAAGTGGGATACCCCCTTTTCAGAAACCCCCCCCCCCCCCCCCCCCCACTCTTTTCCTCTCTTATGTTCCCATTATTTGTGTTGCACCTTGAAATTGCAAGGAAAAAACATTAAGTAGATAAGTTTGAAAGAGGTAGGTTATTGACTTTTTAAAATATAAATAACACAAACATTAAAAAAAATAAAAATAAAAATGTTATGTTGATGAAAGGGGTGAGAGGGTTAGGTTTGAAGGAAGTAAGTATGAATGACTATAAATAAACAAACACCATTATTTTTATTATATAAACAAGAGTGACCATGTGCTAAAAATTCTTAATAGTTTTGAAAGGGAGAGAAAACAAGAAGGAAGACAAAAACACATGGATGCAAAGGAATATGAAGAGGTAGGTTCATGTGCATGATGGGTAGGTAAGGTGGGTATGAATGGAATATGAAGTGGTAGGTTCATATGCATGATGGTAGGTAGGTAGGTAGGTATGAATGGTATACCAAACAACAAAATAACTATTATATAAAAATGTATAATTGTTCTTACAAATGTGAGTTTATTATAGTTAGTTTATTATAGTTACCATGCCAATGTTTTTTTTCTTTTTTTCCTTTCTTTGGGGACAAAGTTTTGTTATTGTTCAATAAAGAAATTGGGAAATGTTTTTGATTTTATTTTTATTTTTTACATTGTGGATTCCACTAATTTTTGATAAAATATTTTAGAAAAATTCACTAATTTTTTTGATATCACAAAATTGAATAAAAAACCCTAGCTCCAACTAGTTATGTTTAAATTGTCTCCTTTGGCAAAATAAGGAAGCAATGGTGTAAACTTGTAAAATATTGTGTGTTCACATCTATCTATATATTAAAAATAAAAGGCATCAATTTGTTTGTTTATTTGTGCTTTTCATGTCAATGTTATCTATAAATTAATAATAACCTAATTTTTTAAGCCTATTACTTAGCCTTTCTTCCATTACAATTTTGAGGTATGGCATAAATAATAATGAATTATTGAGAATCATATGGGAACATTGAAGGGGGAAAACCAAAAAAAAAAAAAAAGGAAAGAGGGGAAGGATGGTGGGATTTTGATTAGTTTGAAAATGTATGCTTGGTAATTATAGTAAATCAGAAAACAAATAACAACTTGCAAGTAAGTAAAAATGATTTAATTTAATTTAATTTCGAAAATTTTATGTTGCATCATTGGCTAGTATCCCAACTTTTAAAGAGGGATTTAACATTAAATGGTGAGAAGTTTTTAGAAACTATCTAAATAATTAAAAAAGACTAGTTAAAAAAAAATTGAAAATGCTATCGAATTAAAAATGAGAGCCGAATTCGACGAAAAAAAAGAAGAAAAGAAATGAAATCTGGCGATTTTTTTCCCATTTCAAAAAGGGAATGTTCCCAATTTTGATTTTTTTGGCATTTTGGCGAAATAAATTTCGCACCCCAAAAAAAAGACGCTGACCTGTAGCAAAACTCAGGTGCCAAAACCGCCACATAGACTTGATGACCGACACGTCAGCTTAGCGGTCGCCCTTTCGCTTTCGCTTCCCAGATTGTAGCGCGCGGAGTGAGCGGAAAGAGAGTGTGTTTCGCGGGGTTTGCACTTTTGCTCTACTTAGGGTTTGCTTTTCCGTCGCCACATCTCTCTCGTCCACCTCTCTGCGTCCCTGCTAGAAACCTTCGCTCTAGACTCTACCTCCATCTCTCCATACCCTCCTCCTTCTCCTTCTTGAGGATCGTTTGTTGTACTGTTGTTGTTGTTGTACTAGATACAAATTTCCTCTACCCATTTGTTTTCCCTTCAGTTTTTTCTGGTCTCGGTTTTTCTTACAGTTTAGGTCTTCAGTTAGTTGCAACAAGCCCGTGTACAAAGCCGAAGCTTTTTCTGGAGTGTGCGGGATTTGTTGTGGGATTTGAGGAGTTTTGTGTGGAATTTGGGAGAAACCCAAGTAAGTGGGGGTTGCTGAGGAGTGAGGAGTGTGGTGGGGGTGGTTGGCGGCGGTTGCTTGCTTGCTTGTTCTCTCCGTGCGTATGGCTGAAGAAGACAAGGGGACAACGACGAAGAAGAACAACAACAGGGGAGCTGTTTTTCCTTTGATGGAATACTGGGTTTAATAGAAGGAAGGAGAAGGAGAAGGAGAAACAAGTGGGGAAGGAACGAAAATAGAACTGCAGTAGCTCTTGGGACAGTTCCAAGCAGCCGTGGCTTTTGTGGGTGTTGGGCAGCTGGGGGTTTCGGCCCGGAGCTGCTGCGACTATGCTCGCCAACGTGTTTCGCATTGTAAGTGTTTTCTTCTTCTCAAGTTGCACAGCTCAGGATTTGGAGTGATGGGTTTACTTGATTTCGTGGAAGAAAACAGTTTTGAAGAAGCGAAAAGAAAGAGTGTGCATTCATGCATGCACCCCACCCACCCAACCACAAGAGCTTCTTTGAGTATACGTAAATATGTTTTTAATCCGTGTTTTGTTTTGGGTGGGTCCAGGGAGGGCTGCAACAAGTGTCGTGGTTCCAGCTTCTTCCTGAAGGAGAGCTTCTCTCTTCCTCCTCTCCAAGCTTGACCAGGTGGGGTTTTTGAGGCTCTGTGTGTGCTCTTTCTTTTTTTTTTTTTTTCCTTTTTTTGGGGGTTGGCCCATTTGGAAATGTTGATTCCCCAAATTCTTTTGGACGCTTTTGACATCCATCAGACCCACCCCACCCATGTGACTGGGATTTTGCTGCTGTTGCGGTTGGTTGGTCGGTCTCTCACAGGAAGGAGCGAACATGGCAAGATCTAGCAGCTTTGCAGGTGATGAGGGCACACATGTCTCTACAAGAGGAGGGCCATTTCAGTACCTGGACTCTCTCAGGTATAGACTTCACTTGTGTTTTGATCTAGCCATAAAGATCTTTAGCTTTCTCCCCTTTGGCACAGGTTGTCCAGAGTAGGTGAGTGTGTCCAGAGCTGAATGCCATTTTTGTGGATGGATGTCCCATGCAAAAGGACAAGGTCATTAAGCTATGGCTGTTTCTTCCCCTTGGGGTGGTTCATAATAGGTTATTGTGTCCAGGGTTAATGCCATTTTTGTGAATGGATGTCCCATGCAGAGGACAAGGTCAAGCTATGGCTGTTTCTACCAGGTCGGCATGAAAGCTTCAACTCTGCAACAACACACACTGCCATTAATGGTCTGAAAGGTGAGACTTTGAGAAGCTCATAGTGATGAAAGAAGAAGAATTTGAGAGATCTAACTAATGGGTCAATAAAATCTCTATGTTTCTCAATCAAGAAGGGTAACATGTAGCATGCTATAGAAGGAGAAGAACCTAATGGGCCCTTTGTGGTGGCTGTGAACAACTTCAATGACCAAATTCTTTTCATAAAGGAATTCATAGCAATCTCACATTTGTATTAATTAAACTCCCAAGAAAAGCTCTGGATCTCACACTACTGTAAAATCCTGCTTCCCAAAATAGGCATCCTCCTCTGTATTTTTTTGTAGAGAAGGAGAAAATCAGATGCAAAATCAGGCCCTCCTCAATCACAGCTTTTCTGCAAGCATGCTGCCTGAATCAGCCAACTTTTCTTCTTCTTGTTGAAGATTGGGACCAACAACAGGTTTTATCAAATGGCTTCAGTTTCTAATCCAAGAATTTCCCAGAATCAAGTTGCAAGTCAACCTTATGAGAAACTCAAATTGGTGAAGAAGAAGATGACACAGACAGAGGAAGAGGATGATGGAATGATCACTATAAGACGAAACATAAGAATTTCTTTGTAGTTAGTTAGTCTCCCCCTTTCCTGGAACAACACTTAAGAACAACAATGGTTTTACAACTGCTTTGAGGGAAAAAAAAAATCTTCCCTTGAATGAGTCAGAGTTTAACCGTCATCTGTTGGACATGGTAGTGGTGGGACAGGGGTTGTGGCGTGCCCCTGGGGATTGCAACGATGTGTCCAACGCGTTGTCACAAGCACTAAAGAACCGCTGTGAAAGGTAAGGGTGGATTTGCTTTTTTATACATGGCAGGGTGGAAGGAAGTTGTGGGTGTTTTTCCCGTGTTTTCAAGGACCTCTAGAAGCATGATATCGGTCATTGGACCACTGCAATTTGTGTGAGATTTGGTCTTTTCAGAGAATGCAAAGATGGTTACCTATTTGTTTCTCTTTGTCAGAGACATGTGATTTGCAAGCAGCCTCTTGACACAAAACCATGCTGCACCATGTGTGTGTGTGTGTTACAGGGCATTCCAAAGTCTGTCTTATGTGCGGTTTGGGAATGTGTTTGTCAAATGCCGCCGGCAAGGTGCTAGTGACCCGAGTTTGAGGTAAAAGCAATAATGCTCATTACTATAGGAGCCATGCACACCCGCAGTAATGTCATAAGTGCTTGCCTCCTTGCTTCTTTTTTATTCATTTTGTGTCATCATCGTTGTTCTGAGATGCCAGCTCTGGAATATTGTAAGATGAGAAATAACACTGCTTCTGTTTTTTCTTGTGGGCAGGAAACCTCTTCCAAGCTGTGAGTTAGTATTCACGGCAAGCGAGGAGGCCATCTTTGTGCATGTACTTGTGCGCCGAAAGTGCGTAGAGCACCTTGTGAGGCACTCTTGATTTTGACTAGATTGTAGCCATGTTTCTCTAACTCTGAACAAGGTTTTCACTTTGTGCTGTTGTGTGCACCAATGGACAGTTCAGATGTGCCAAGTGGATATTTACTACCTTTTTTTAATCTCTTTGGGGCTTATGGGAATTTTCTGTCCTGTCATACATATGTTGAAACTCAAAAGCTGTTGCTGCTGTGCAGGAGAGTACGACAGTTGTCAATCACCGATTTGCAAGTGGCGCTTGCCCAGCAAAGGTCAAATGTGTCGCTGACTGACAACAGTCTTGCAGGTCTTGTCTCAGGCTCTCTATCCTGTGTGCTTTTTCACTGCATGAGAAGGAAATGAGGTGGCACTTGTTGAGGAGATAAGCAAACTGCATTTTACCTGAGCTCCAATGTCTTGTGTGCTGTGAGATCTGTGAAGGGTTCTCACACAAAAGACATGGATGCTGGTTTGTTGCAGTTGTGGTAGCCCCACATGGTGTGAGTGGGCGATTGAGTGGTTGCTGTCTTAATGATCTAGTAACTCAGCTACACCAGAGGTAAGCGCATCAAATTTACATGTGTAGAGAGGACTATGCTGGTCAGGGGCAGAATCAGAGGGATTACAATTCCAGCATCTTACTGTTGTTGAAAGACTGATGACCTCCAATGGTCCTGCAGTTCCTGGGCTGGCAAGACCCATGCCAGAAAACTCCACACTCACTGATTCTAGTTTTTTGCTCCTTGATCCTATGGTTGCAGCAAGCAGCAGACATTCTCTGCATCATCTCTGCCGTTTCGTGTTGTTGCATCCTCTTCAGCAAATGGAAGCACAACATCAGGGCAGGCATGTTATGCAGAGGTCTGGCTGGGCCAATCATCACCAGGGGGGAGCTTGGGGCTGGCGAGGCAGTCTCCAACTGGGGTGAGTGGTTACTTTCTCACTTTGATGTGAAATCTGAGAGCTTTGATCTTAAAAAGAGTGAATGATCTTGAGAGTTGTGTGGATAATCCCTTCTTCTGAGAATCAGTGTAACTGCTGCTGACCCATTCTCAGGATTCATGGGGAAATCAGACACGAAGGTCATACAACCAAAGAGAAGTTGGGCAGGCATTGATATACCCATTGGATGCAGTGTTGGTTCTTATGAGACCTCCAGTTCCTAGCCATACCTACCTCCAGAGGTTTGCAATTTACCTACTCTCATTGGTGTTTACCAAGTGACAGTTCTGCTAAGTTTCCTTTTTGATCATCTACAAGATTTTTACTGATTGGTGGATGTCCAACTTGTGCTGGGTTGTGTTATTCTAGTGCCAGGTTTTGGTTTGCCTGCAAGCTAAATCTGATTGACCAGTGGGTTTTTCTCTGTGGTGTAGGGCCTTGCTTCAGGATTGGGCAGGCACAAAATGGCTGGAAGATGGTCTGGAAGGAGAGGAGAGTGCACCTGCAAAGTAAGCTATTTATTAGAGAGTGTCTGGATGGTGCTTTCTGACTTGGGTTCTGAATCTCTTACATTCCCTTTGCTTCCATGTTGTCACAAAACAGTCTTTTGCTGTTTGTGATCAGGAACCAATGTTGTTACCACAAGCCTTTCAGGCTAATTAATAAATTGTTTGGGAGTCTCATTGTTGGGTCTTCTGATGCAGGTATGGGACTCAGGATGGAGATGGAAAGAAGTCGAGTGTTACCGGAGGAGTGGGTGCAAATGGGTTAGGCCCAGCTCAGAGTGGTGGAGGAGGGATCACTAGTAGCAGCAGTGGGAGTGGTGGGAGCAGCAACAGCAGTAGCAGTAGCCAGGGCAGCAGTGGCAGCTCCAGTTCTAGTGAAGCTGATGCTGCAGGTACCACTTCTACTACTACCTTCTCGTAATGTATATAGCATTCAACTTCAAATTGAGTTCAATGACTCTTCAATCTTCAATCTTTGGTAATTTTAGGAATCTCCTTGTCAATAGAGCTTTTAGATTCCATATGTGGTTTTTTTTTTGTTGGTTTTGTAAATGAATGTGCGAAGTCTGCTGCAGGTACTGCAGAACTGGAGGCAGATGCAGAGTCTCTGGGCAGCAAGCCTGCTGGAATGCCATTGTCAATGCACAATATGCATGCCTTGGGTCCCACATCAGATTCTGCTATTGCTGATGTAAAAGCATCACAGGTACTCTCATAGAAAGCCTGATGTGCCAATCCTATACATGTAGTAAATGATGTTTTGAATATATTAGTGGTTCTCTCTCATTTTGTTACCTTCCATTTCTGAGTTTCCAAAATTGTGGTGATCACTGATGGTGTCCAAGGTAATGTACAGGGAGTGAAACGTGGGCGTTCAAAACCGATTGGAGGGGAAACTGGTGGTGACTCCACAGCGAAAGCTGTGAAGCGAAGCAATAGCATTGGAGCTGATATGTCAGCACTTCTAGATGGGACCATAAATGAGAAAAAAGCAGGTGGTGGTGGTTTCCCGGGGGAAACCAGTGCATTTGCAGCAGGCCTGTCTTCAAATATGGTATTGGGTACGCCAAGGGGAGTCATCAGTAACCAGCTTCCAAATCCATGGGACCAGTGGAATGATGATGAGCATGGCTTGGGTGTTGGCTTTGGCATGGGCATGGATATACAAAGTGATGCTGACATCTTGGCCGAATTCGGTGACTTTGGAGATTTTTTTGAAGACGATGGCCTTGGCTTTGGAGAGGTCAGTCAGTCAATCTTACATCATGAATGTGAATGCTCTGTTTTATTATTACTAGTGTCAGTCTGGTATATAGGCATGTGCTTGGTATCAATGCTGGTATTGATACTACTATTAAGGACCTTACATCCACAAGAGGACTAAGCCAAATTTGGCTACAGGTCAGAGAGGAAATTGGAAAATTTTAGGAATCCTGCTATAGGTTGGTGACATGCTGGAACCTATTGTCTAAATCTGGCAATTTTGTTTTTTGCCCCCCTCAAAATCTGGTGACTTTTAGCCATTTTTTGCAGAAAAATCCTCTGTAGAGATAATATTGGCTTTTTCTTTTCAGTCACCAAGTGGTGAGAATTGGCCACCCCAAAAAAATGCTGGACTCAAAATCAGGACTGGGTTGGTATGAAAGTTTAAAAAAGGACCCAATAGCAGGATTCAGCTGGTGTAGTTTTTCCCATTACTTCTGGTCTTGTGATAGAAACCCCAGTATGTTGCTCAGTGTTTTGACGTTAACTGACACCCAATTGTGAGTTTGATCTCCTCAGACAAAGTTATGTAGGATTGGAAGCAACAGTCAATCAGGAATGTGATCTGAAAGGTGGGTGTCTCTCTTGGCAGCCACCTGGGACAGCAGAGTCACAAGTTCCCAATTTTTTATTTGACTGTGGAGAGGTCACAAACACACCTGGCACTGGCTCAATGGACACCTCAGATCCAATGCTCCTTCCCATTCTTGATTTCCCAATGTTGGAAGGTTTTGGACACCAAGCACAACCACCACAAAATGAGCCATTGAGTGCTCGTGGTACAAAAGCAAATATGTTCAAGGACAACAACAACCCACAAGCCTCAGGTGTTGTTGGTGCACGATTGTCACCTGTTCCACCACCTCCTCCTCTTCCAGTGGCTCTTGAGACTCGACCCAAGGCAGAAGCCATGCTTCTGTTTGCTCCAGGATTTGAGCCAGTGGACCTTTCAGGAGTGCAAGAGGTGTCTGTTAGCTCAATGATTTCCAGGTCAGTTTTTTCTTTCTTTGCTTCTGTGAGTTTCAAAGCTTCTACCTGGTTTCAAAGCTTCTTATGGGTTGATGTAAACTTTCTGAAAGGTTTGGATCTTTGTAGGGCTCCCTACATTCCGGTATCCAAAACTGCTTCTGTGGAGTCACCACCAAAACTTGAGGCCTATGTGTACAGTGCAATGCCACCTGAGACTGTAAAGCTGGAAACTTTAGACACAGCGAAACCTGACGACAAGGGTGATAAAGAACCTACAGACAATGGTGACAGCAAAAAGAAGGCTGATCCCAGCAGGGAGTATCATATTGTATCTGGCACACTTGGAAATAAGCAAGTTTCTCCAACTGGGCAGCCATCTGCTATGGAAGGTGCGAATGCGGACCTAGCTGCAGGCAAGACCCAGCAGGCCCCAGGGAAGAAAGATTCACCAAATGTAATTGGTGGTGGCAATGGATCTCAGCTGGAATCAAACAAGAATGGTGACAGGTCATCATCTGTCCAATCACCGGTGGCTACGTTAGCAACTGAGCTGGAGTGTGCACTCTTGCAAGTCGCCATGTGTCGCTCTCAAGATACCTCATCATCTGTTTCAAGCAGTGTGACAGCAAAAGCCACACCAATGCTCGCAAAAGAGAGTAGCTCGGATATTACACAGGTGCTGTGCTCTCTCCTCTCAGGAAGGATGTGTTTTTTTGCCATGATTGTCATTTTCTGTTTGGCTTCCTGTTATATCCATTCCACAGCATTAGACATCCCCTCTGAGCCGAGAAAGGTTTGGTTATGCTTGTAACTACTGGGAACTGCAAGACTGAAACCAGATTTTGAACAGGTACAATCTGATGCGCTCCAGTCAGGGAGGAGCCTATCAAGGCCTCAGCAGCAAGAGCGCCGGAAGAAGGTGCCAGAACGAATTGCAGGTCATGGAGCAGATGAAGATATGCATGAGGGTGGATCCCGGGCTGCCCAAGTGGGGGTGTGGCGACCTGTTGGAGCTCCAAAGCCACCCTCCTCACAGCAATCAAATGCTACTACTACAGCTACTACTACCCATAACAGTATGGCTGCTGATTCAAGGCTTGGGCTGTTGAGCAACAGTAATTGTGCAGCAGAAACTGCTGCTGGGGTTGATGAGGGCTGTGCAGTGACCGGAGCAGCAGCAAGACAGAGTCAGTGGCAGGAAGTCTTGAATGCTCTCCCCCTTCTGGCTCAGCAAGCATCAATTACTGTGGATGCTGCACTTGATGGAGATTATGGTGATGGTCCCTTGAGCTGGCTAGCTTCTCAAGAACTAAGGAAGCAGCAGCGCACTTGTGGGAATCATGTGGGTTGTGGTGGCATGCTGTCAGTTGCCCATTGCCTTGATCAGTCTGGGGTGGAGTTGATGAATCCTTTGACTGCTGAGGTGTGATCACCTCTCTATCTCCTTGCAGCAGTTTGAATTTTTCTTGCTTCTTTGCAGCCAATTTCCTGAAACAAAGAGGGGATCCAACTCATTTTTATTGGATTGACTCCTGTGCAGGTTTCTGCAGCTACTGTAGCTAGCCTGCTGCAGTCAGATGTGCGAATAGCATTGTCAAATGCATTCGGAGAAACCAGCATGGATGGCCCTCTAGCCCTTGTGGATTGGTGTAGAGGCCGGGTCCAGATGTCAGATGGTGGCCATTTCTCTGAGAGCACAGTGACAGACTCAAAGGAAGTTAGTAGCACAATTACTGTGGTGGGTGAACCCATCACCCCTCCACAGTTAGGTGGTGGTCTGAAAGCTGCTGCAGACATGGAAGTTGACGTGCGGCGCAGCAGCAGCAGCAGCAGCAGTCGGGTGTTGGAGAATTCCTCACTCTCTGAACAGACTGAAAACTGTCAAAAGCGAGGAGGCCTAGGTGATGACCTTGGAATGTTGGAGTCTGATGTCCTGACAAGCCATGGGCCAACCATCCTAGCTCTTCCAATACCTGCTTTGCTTGTGGGGTAAACTACAAAACCCTTTGGGAGAGTGAGAGTGCACTAGGAGCAGCAGTGAATTCTTAGGCCATTAGAATCTGAAATCTTGGGCAAAAACTGTGGTGTAGGTATCAAGATGACTGGCTGAAGACATCTTCAAGCACCCTTCATCTCTGGGAGAAAGCACCACTTGAACCGTACGCTCCTCCTAAACAGGTATCTCATTCTAGAACATCTCAGCTGTGATGGGTTCACACAGTTCACACAGCTCTTTTATCAGGATGTGCAAGTTCCACAAATGCAAGGTTTCAAGGTACCTATGGCCATTGAAGAGACTCTTACCCGTGAATCCTTTTATCTTGTCAGGTCAATTATCTTGTTGTCTGTCTAGCTTCAGAACCACTTGTGATGGCTGCAGCCAACTTCTTCCAACAACTCAGTTCAGGTATGTCTGCCTGCCACTTTTGGTTTTTTTGTTCTTGTTGGAATGTCCTCTTCCGCCTTTCTTTCTTGGAGCTCCTCCTTGTGCATACAGAGAGACAATCATGCATAGATGGACAGAAGGAAATGATGATCTGGAACATGCTGTGACAGACAGATCTAGTAACCCAAACTGCATGCTTTTGGATGGGACTTCTTTGGGACAGTGTACGAAGCATGTCGGCTTGGATCTCACATGCCAGCAGCAGCAGGCACTGGTCAGTCAGGGTTACTACCTGGTGCAAGCTTGACTGGTACACAGACCCCCCCACCACCTGGGTTCATGCTAGTTGATGTACCCGGAATCACCACGACCATGCCTTCCTTCCAGGATGGGTCCAGTAGTGCTTCTTCCTCCATTAACTTGGCGACAGATTTTGTGGCAAGCATGAACAGGAGCTGGAATTTGTCACAGTATCGGAAGGCTCTCTGTAAGGTGTGCAAGGCTCTCCCTATTTCAGCTGGATCTGCAACAACACAGCGGGATCCAGAACCAGGCCCTTGTACGGTGGGTCTCACCATCCTTTCATTCTTGCCTTAGAATCAATCTGCTCTCACTGCAGTAACCATTGTTGTGTTGTTTTTCAAGATGTGAGTTTTCTAATGTAAAGATGGGTTCACAGGTAGTCTATGTGATTTGTCCTGTTCTGGAGCCACATGGGTTGCTACAAACAATGGTGGATGTTTGCCAGAGCTTGGGCTCAGCAGTTGCAGTTTCAGACAAGGATTCTCAAGCAGGTACAGCAGCAGCAGCAGTAGCAGGAGAAGATTTTGTCTCAAGCATCCTTGGGTTCTCAGTGCCTCGTTTTGCCCTCCAACTGGTTACTGCCGGAACCATCTTCAAGGCAAATGGTCCACATGCATCAGGTCTTGATGTTCTGAAGCAAATAGCTTTGGGAGTATATAACAAGCTACGCCGCATTCCTCGACGAGCACCTGTGACTGAATTCTCACAACACTCAACAGTAGCTGCTGCTGCTTTGGGAACACGGGCTCGAGCAGCTGCTGGCTCTGGGCCTTCATTACTGCAGAGCAATACACCGATGCCCGGACTGTGGAAGGACTGCAGCTCTGGACGTAGCAGTGGAAATTCTCTCTCCCGCACAGATGCAGGGGGAAACTTGGAATCATCCACCACCACCACCACTCCCCGCAACACTTGGGAGAGTGGATGGAAATCATCATCGGCACGTCTGACAGAGAATGACACAGGTCCTTTCCATCTCCTATATGCTCAATTCCAAGCTATAGTAGACAGCTGCTCCCTCTTTTAGACAACAGGTAGTTCATTCTGTGCTGAAACCTGAAACTCTTGTTCCAGGTACTTTGGGAGCCGATGTGACACATGATGCTGTACGGTATTTGTACGAACCAGCTTTCATCCTTGCAGAGGCTGGCACCCCTGACATGGGTGTAGGGCTAGCCCCTGCACGAACTGCAGGTAGGGATGCAACACGTGTTCAAGGAGATGAAGCCTCAGCAAGCACACATGGTGGTGCCTCAGGTGTGGCCGGAGGAGGTGGTGGTGGTGGTGGTGGTGGTACAGATATGGGTTCAAATACAACACCGGGTGGTGAAGCTTTAGATGGAGATTCAAGTGGCAGCAGAGGCCAACAAGCTCCAGCTCTTCATTGCTGCTATGCGTGGACAGAAGATGGGCACTGGATGGTTTCCGTGTGGACAGATGCTCGGGGAGAACTCCTTGACACACATGTGTTGCCATTGGCTTATGTCGATACTCAAAGAGAAGGAGTGGGGGGACTTTATGGGCTCTTCAGCCAAGTGTTGCAGCAAGGTCTACAGTTGCTTACTATGGCAGTGGATGCTGGTAGCCGTAAACCTCGTGGCATCACAATTACACGTCTCGGTGGATTCTTTGAGAAGGAGTGCCAAGGTAAATTTTGACAGTGGATTTCCAACATTGTTGTGTTGGGTTGTTTGAGGATTGCCATGTTAAGTTCTGTGGATTTCCTCAGTACTGAAAATTTGAACCAGCACATTTCTCACCGATGGGTGCTCCTCTTTTGGAGCTTACAATTTTGCATTACTTATCCTTGAATTTTGTTGTTTTATGTGCAGAGTGGAATCGGGTCATCATGTCAATAGGGGGTGATGAAGTGTGCAAGTGGCCGCTGCAGATCCGACATTCTCAACAGGATTCTTCTACTGGGGGTCTGGGAGGAATGGCATGCAGCTCAGAAGTCGGAATGCTTTCCGACAGTGCTTTGGGCCTGGCTGGCAGTGGACCTGCTTCACCCAACCCTTCTTCTTCATTTGGTGTGCGAGGGAAGACAACCACAGCCAATTATGGAAAAGGCAGTGGATCTGACTTGAGAAGACAAGGAGGGCAGGTGATCAACCAGGTGGTGGCACCACCGGAGCCACCCAAGGGTGCTTTTCAGTGGGTTCAAAGCATAAGCCTTGTCTCACTGTGTGTGGACCAAAGCCTTCAGATTGTTACAACTCCTGATGGCCTGTCAATATCAGGTGTGCTGCTGTGTGTCTCATCCTCCAGTCCCGAGTTCAGGATAATTGTTTGCACTAGAGCTTCTCTAAAGCTTAATTGGTAGGTACTGTTCTTGAGCATCTTAGTTTGAATTGTGTGTGCAGGTGCACCTCCAGGAGGGGTCTCACCACTGTCATGGCCTATTGGCACAAGCTCAAGTGGGGCTCAGAGCATTGGCATTACAACGGTTCGTACCCTTGCATCTGTGGGGGCAGCATATCTTGTAGTCCCAGCACATGAGTCCCGCTTACTGGCTCCTGGTGCAGTACTGCAGCAGCTTCCACCTGGTGGAAGCTCAGCATCCCATGAACATCCACCAAGTCTGGCACATTGCCTACACAGTAGCGGACCAGCCTGCCCAGTTGCTTCAGCCTTTGTTGTGTTGGGTGCAACACAGGCGGCAATGACAGAATATCTGCAGAGGGGAATTAAGGAGGATTGGCCCTCAACAATTCATATTGGATTGATTGCCCACTATGGTGGTGGGTCTCCGAGAGTCGGAGGCATGGGCCCTCAGCAGGACGTTGCGGGTCCTCCTAGTAGTGCACGATTAGACATGGTTTCCGGGAACTCAAAACCACTCAAGTCACCAATGGGTGATTGTAGTAAATCAGATCAGTCCCTGGAGGTACACAAAACATTGCAAGTTGTTGCATCCGAGATGCATGCACTTTCTTGGCTCACAACTGCCCTCACACATGTTCACCATCACCATTCTCCTCTTCCTTTCCATTGTGAAGTTGTTCAACGCTTTCAACGGCTGCTTGGTTTCCTGGACACAGAGTTGGGACCACCCATGTCTTCTAAATCACTTCTCCAGGTCTAAAACCCACCCTGAGGGGTTCGTTCAGGGATCTGGGGCCGGGTGGGGATTGGATTGGATGGAGCTGTCGTTGGGGTTTGATGATGATCAGGTTTACTTTGTGCAGTAGTAAAAGTGAGAGGTTAGTTTTTTCTTTGACCACTTCATCATTACCTGGCACTGTTTTTTTATAATTTTCTTTTACTACTTTGAGGGTCCTCCTGTAAGTTATCTTGATTTGTAGCTGCCGTTGCATAGGTGACAAAGGCCTTGTCCATAGCCTCAAGAAAATTGCTATTCAGTATTGCAGGTAATAGGTTGATTGGGTGTAATTTTTTTCTTGACTTGTAGAAGAGAGAGTTCTCTTGTTCACCTGGGTTTTCTGCTGTGCTGAAACGGGGTACTTTTTTAAAGATACAAAATGGTTGTTGTGGTGGACATGGGTCTTTAGATATGGACACGGGTCTCTCTGCATATGGACCCTTTTGTTGTCAAAACAGTAACTGAGGGTATTAAGTATTAAGCCTGACAGATGCCAGGGCAATCAAGGTTAGGTTGATCAGGTGGGGGGAGTTAATTTTCCTTATTTTTGCAAAGCAGGAAAAATTTGGTTCCTTCTTTGTAGGTGGAAGTGATTTGTACATCTTATTTACCTTTGTTCAACCTATGTATCTCATGACTTTGTATGCTTGATGAAAATTTGCCAAAAGCCCATTATTGCTACTAAACTTTTAATTTCATAGAATAATTTCAGTCCAGTCAGTAGCAAAGAATTATATGCAGCCAACATTGCCAGCTGAAGAATTTGTGTCATTGTGAGTGTTTCTAAATGTTATACTCATGAAATGTCATGCTAAATGATTGTGTCTTTTGTGCTGCTATGAAGTTATGTTATCCAACGAACAGTGGCCGATTTGAGATCAGAGTGAGGGTTAGTGGGTATTAAATGCATGAGTCTCTTTGATTCTAGGTTGCAACAGATGGGTTCAAAGTCTTTTTAATGGGCTTTATTTTACTGAATCATGGACTCACTATTTACACCTAACATTCAAAAATTGTTGCCTATCCTTTGAATTTGAAGTTTGTCTGTTCTTTGATCAACTCAAATGTACATTGATGCTTGCATTAGTTCCAAATGAAATTTCATGAAGTCCCAATTTGATCAATGAGTGTACCCATTAGGAGTGGCTATTGATTGCAATTAGGGTACAATTCAGTGTTGTCTAGTTCTCAATTTCAAAGGGTACCAGTGTTGTTATGGTTCTGACCCTTTTTTGTGTTTGATATAACTTGGACTTGAATAGGTTGAAATCTTAGAACTTGCCAACATTGGTCCAATTTCATTACGACTAGATTCAAAGACTGTTTTTGTTAAAAAAATATGAATAAATTTGTTTTTGTAACTTCTTGTTAAATATGCTTAGTGTTGCCCTAATATATTACATTTGTTTTAAATCATTGTTGAATATATATGATTCAAAAGTGCACAAAATTGTCATTTCATTTTGAAAATGATCATAATATCAAACCATCCGGAAATAGCATATGCTATTATTTTAAGGTTTAGTTTTTTGTATTGTAAGTTATAACTTTGTTTTATCTGTTATGTACATTACACATCATTTACATACAATAAAAAAATTTGAAAAATTTGAAAAATTTGGAACCTACTTTGAATTTTAATTTTTAAGAAATTTACATCTTTTATACAGTGGGTGTTTTTCTAGTGTGACTTGTAGGTTATTATCATCTAAATGTTTTTTAAAAAATTGTTAAGAGAATCTTTAACTTCTTCTGAAAATATATCGTTATGTAACACAACTTCCAAGTTCAAAGCTCCTTTACTAAAACCAAAACATAAAATTGAATTAAACAAAATTTTAATTTGATTTCTTCTAAACTCATTCTAGTCATTTGGCACAAGTTCCCATGATTATCGTTATTTTCTTATGACAATGCATAAATATATGTACAAAACTTAACAGTTTTCACTATGATTTAACATGACTTTTGACTCTTTTTTGAGATCACACCCATTATTTGTAAGTTAATTCAAACCATGTTAGAAATGAAAAATCATATCTTTGTCATGTTTGCTTCCATTGATTTTGTTGTTGCTTCCAATTGCATTCCCATGAAAGTCCCAAATGTAATTCCGTAGTTTCTACCAAAGTTCCCAATGATGTCCCATAATTGATTTCATTGATGTTATAATGTGTTACCAATGTTCATAATTAGGCTCCCTCAAAAGCCCCCCTCAAAACTTGTTTTGATTGCTTTTCTTAAGAAAGTTGTTGAATAGACTTGAATTTGTTCCCAATGTTCCCATAGTATGACCGTTCATTTGCTGACAAGAGGAATAATTTGATAAAATGGGCAGTAATTAAATTATTTTTGGAAGTGTCAATTTTTTTAAAATATATATATATTTGAAATGTTGAAATTTAAAAGAAGTTACAAAGAAGGGAAAGTTTTTGAAATTGGCCTCATTATGTTAGAGGTTTAGAGTGTAGGGAACCTACCAAAGAAGCTGCCTATGTATATTGCCAGAATTTCATGAATAATTTTGTTTACTTCTAAAGTGGATTTTGAAAATAATATAATATAATATAATATTTAAGTGCAAAAAATGTCTTTTTTCCTCATATTTTTCATATCAAAGTTTCGGCAAAATTTAACTAAAAATTAGCAAATTACACAAAATTTGACTTTGGGATTTTCATGGGAACAAACTTCATTATGACTCAATTGTGGATGAACTACAATGCAATTACAAAGCTTCCATCTTGGTAACTCATCACATTCTACTTCTCCCTTACTCTACCCATGTATCTAGTAACGGCCTATGTGATGTAGGAATTGGTTTATATGGGGTTCTTTGCAAAAAGTTTTGTATGTCGCTTCTACATGACCAGTTCAGGCATATGGTCATCCATGGACCATTCCAAAGACAATTTCAAAAATAATTACCTTATTTCCAAGCTTAACTACTTCATTCTTTTTTTAATAATTATTTATTTTTCCAATGAACTTTTTTAATAACTATCTCCCACCTTTCCTAATAACTACTTCCATTTTATAATTATCTCACTCTTTTTTCTTATCCACCAACATGGAAATGAAAAAACAAATCAACATATGTCTTTTCATGTCCATGAAATACATATTAATTTAAATTTAAATTGACATTGACACAAATAAGGATGAATTATTGAAAACCATAAAAAATAATAATAATAATTGATCGTCACTGGTAGTGGGCAGCAGTGCGAAGCTCAAATTGGGTAAGTACTAAGTACCATAGATAAGTAGGTAGGAAATGTAAGTGGTTACTATGTAAGTAGTAGACATGTCACTTGGTGGTTACTAGGTAAATAGATGTACGGGGATGGTTAATACATAAATAATGACCATGGTTAGCTATGGGATAGGATCATAATGAAAAAGTGTTTGATGTACTCATATCATCCATCTTACATGGTGGGTTGTTGATCATAATGGTGTAAAGGTGGGGGGGCTTCTCTCCTTCCATTTTTGGGATCAACAACCCACCATGTGTTGAAAGGAACAATGGAGGGTCCAAGAACCCACCTAATGGGATATCATTGGCTAAGAAATGACCATGGTATGGTTAATAGAAGGATGTTGATTGGAATTTGAAAGTTGTTCCAAAGTATTCACATACATGTCAATGTGACAAAGAAGGTACGTACCTATCAATGCTTTTTTCACAAAATTTGTTTGTAGCCAAAATGTTGATTATTTGTAAGAAGATCTAGAAAAAAGTGGTGATTATCCCTTGGAGGATTTAGCCAAAATCTGGTTATGAACCAGATATGAAATAGAAATCTTTAATCGTCATTCTATGTTTTTGGCTACACATGAAAAACCAAATCTATAATTCTGGCCATTTTACTATGTTTTTGCACTTTTGGTGATTGAAAACCTCCAAAGCACTTCTTCATTTTTTTAAAAATTAAAATTTATTTCACTTTTTTGGCAAATTTTTGCCCATTAAAAAAAAGGGGTCTGGGAATCATTTAGGTCTATGATCATACATTAGGAGAGCATGTGTGACACAATGATGAGTATGACCCACCCAACATGAACGAATTATGCATGCACTATGATTAAAGCCAAGGATATTGGATTAGGACTTTTTAGTGTTCCTTCTTAGGTGCACATTCCATTGTTGAAAATGAACTTTCTAGTTTTCTATGTGAATGAACAAATATACAAATATTTTAAAGATAATTTTGATCAAACTTGAGCTTTGCATTCAAATGTTTCAAAATGAAGATTTTCCATGTGCCAATCCAATTGTGGATTATGCAAAATTATGTCAAGATAACCCCATGATAATGAGATTTATTCAAAATGAATTGATCTAAAAACAACCTTGCTAGAACATTGCTGAATGGCGCCATCAAATTTTCACATTCATGAAAACATGACTTACCACATAGAAATGTGATGTTCTTCTTTAGCATCAACTTGTGTTGTGATATTGATTGTTTATCGATAACATATGTGAATGCATTATAAACGTGAAAGTGCCCAAATCTGTAAAATAATTATGACAATGCCATTTTACAGTCCAACACAACACAAAACAATAGAGAATGTGTGTTGATCAAGGTTTTTAAATATATATAATATTTATTTTAATTTATTTAATTTTTATGTAGCCAAATTGGCAATCACCAACAAGAATATTTAGCCAATTTTTCGCTATAGACCAGATATGAAAGTAGAAAATTTTTAGAATCCTTTTTATATTTTGGCTACCTGCTGGAACCTGTTGCAGAGTTCTGGCTATTGATATTGTTCTTTGTTCAAAATCTGGCAAATTATCAACATTCTTTTCACAAAAATCCTTGTTGAATGTGTTCGAATCATATTTTTCACCCAAAAAAAAAACCACTGGTATGAATATGTAAGTTTGGAAATCAATCATGTGTAGCCTAAGCCTAGGATCTAAAATGCACATGTTGTGGAAGTGATGTGTGCAATCAATCAATAAGTCCGAGTGTATAACACCTTGTGATTGAGGAGAGAGAATCCTCACTTGTTTGCATGTGTGTGTTTGGGTTTTTTTAGTTCAACTGAAATGCAAAGCTCTTTGACACCAGCATTCTGACTTGAGGCTATTAAACTACATTTGCCAAGCTTTTGCAATCAAGGTCAAAGATGAGTATAGCATGCATAAACAAGCCAGTCACATGATACTAATGCATATAAAGCAATCTACCTTATTGTTCCTCAATCCTTGCAACCAAGCAACAAACTAGCCAATCCATCAAGCTAAATTCAATAAACCCCATCACAAGAGACGAGGCCCAGATGGAGCCCATTGAACTATTATTCACAACTGCAAATGGGATCATGAGGTAGGACATGACTGAGTGCATATGTAATGAACATATATGATCATTGCCATCTAGATTCCAAATCTCCATCTACTCTCTCACAAATTGTATAAGTGCAATTGGACTTATTGCAGGACATGTGGGTGGCTATGTCTAGTTCCTCTTCAACAGCATATGTCAACTCTTGAGTAGGTTTTTTTCAGTGTTGTGCATGTAAATGGTTTGGGACTTAGCCTCTGTGTAAGTGTAAATCCCATACTGAAATTTATTTACATTCCGTGCAAGTGTATAATATTCATTTACATTCATGTACGTGTAACTAGTAAATGTAGAATATGAAATGTTTAAGTGTAAAATTGTGTAAATTAATTTTATGCTGTGTAAAATAATGTAAGTGTAAAAATGAATATATTTATATGATTTTACATGGCTATGTAAAACAATGTAAATATATCACAATGTAAAAAATGTGATTGTTATTTGAGGAGGGGTGATTTCACATGTTTTTAAGATAAGCTAGCTAAATGGCCCATTGCAAAAATAAAACCCATCAAAATATAAAAACCCACAACTAATTCATATGACTTTGCAAGAAAGTCTGGTCATTAAAGATATATAATAAAAATATCTATAAAGTAAGGAAAGCAACACTAGAACCCTGAGTTTGATCATAAATAGGGTGAGATTTTTAAAAAAAAAACTAAACATTAGCATTCAAGGGTGGGGGAACCTCAGGTTTTGTGGTGAACAGACTTTCACCCTGTCTTTCCTTTTTTTTTTTAGCGCCTCCATTGTTGATGCACTTATTTTCAATGCTCCGACTTGTAAACGTACTATAATTAGTCTTGAACCTTGTGCATTAAATGCTGGTTTTCAGCATTTCATTCCCAGATCTAATAAAATTTCATTACTTAAATTTCATTACTTTGTGGATACCCTGAAAGAAGGGTTTGGGGTGAAAGGGGGCCCAAAGACTGGGTGACTTTACAAATAATTTTAGTATTTACATTTACACTCACACACCCCAAAACTTTTACATGGGGCTATGTAAGTGTATTTGACAAAGATTTACACTGGCCTCGTGTAAGCGTAAAAGATATATATATACACTGCAACAGGATAAGTGTAAATGTAAAAAGTTCCAAAAAGTAATGGAATTTCATTAAATCTTAGTATGAAATGCTGAAACTCACCATTTAATGCACAAGGTTCGAGAGTAATCATAGTAATTGTACAGGTAAGAGCAGTGAAAATATATGTAGCAGCAGTAGAGGCGCTCAGGAAAAAGGAAAGACAGGATGAAACTCAATGTACCACCAAGATTGGTGGAAAAACTCGTTCGGATCCTAGTTATTTCGTTTTGTAAAATTTTCATCATTCCGGGTTACACATTTGCTGTCCTATTATGCTAAAACTGGCCATTCTCGTCCCCTAATCATGTGACTTTACAGATAACTCTATTACCTTGTGCAGTATACCATAATGTGCATTCCTGTCCATTCCGGAACTTATCAAAGTTTGAAAGGCAATCACACCAATACATGATAAAATATTCTCTGTCAAAAATGGAATGCATGTTGATTGGAAACTGGTACTAAGTTACTGATTGCCCGCACCCATCCACCCCATTCATCATGGCCTCCTCTAGATCGGTTGATGATTGCTGTTGGTATTATGGTTGTATCTAACCCATGTGGAGCAGTGGAGGCATGTAGTGCATGCAAACTTGCTAGGGTATTCACTATTCACTTCCTCAAGGGTTTCCCAACCCCAGTACAACAGAAACAATGTAACAAAAGATGACAAGTAAGTTGGGCTCAAATGCACTCCAGTTGAAGTTTGGTTGTTGCTGAAGACATACAATTGGGTTTCACATAGAGGGACTCTTATTGTGCATACTTCAATCATAGAGCGGTGGACTAGGTAGTTGCCTGATGATGTAAAGATCTCCTTGACAGGGTATGTTGCAGAGTGTAAAAACCCACAGGGCATTTTGGGAAATGAAACACTCAAAGATGCAGGCATTTCAATTTCCAAAATGTATTGCTTTTTTTTGTTCATGACACCCATTGAATATCACTAGAAAAAGATTTAAATAAAATAAAAATTGAATGTGGTCTTTTCACTCGGTAAAGCCCTCAGCCATGGGCTTTACTGGAATTATGCTTGCACTTTGGCTTTGCCAGACACCGGCCCTTATTTTGGTAAAGCATGCAGCTGGGGGCTTTGCCCTACACTTTAATCAAAACGTTTTTTTCTCCATAGGGAAAGGGCCCCATTGTTTTGGCAAGAAGGTAGAATCTAGAGTCCAAATTTATGCTCTCAACATGTCTAATGTCAAGTGTAGGGCCAAGTAGGAACCATGTGATTTGACAAAGTCATAGCCTGTTTGTGGAAAAACAACTCTACTGGTGCTCAGTATGTGACCCTGCAAATTAAAATTTCCTGTCAAATGTGCGGGTTTGGCTCAGCAAAATAGTTTTTGGCCAGCATTTTTGCACACTTTGCTAAGGTTGATAAAAGGCAAAGCCTAACACCTGCCAGAGATGAGTGTAATAATATGATCTGACTGCTGCTCCCTATTTCTGATTGGTGAATTATAATGATTGGTCCATATGGTTTGCTTTTGGTAGTCTGCCACCTATTTGCAACGTGAGTTTTAGTTTTATGGGTGGGGTTAAACCCACAAAAAAAAATTAAAAAAAACCTCAACTTGGATGTGAGAAATAGTGTTATTGGGTCACATACTGAGCACCACTGGAGATGCTCTGAACATCATTCCAGCATATAGTTGCCATGAAGAACTTGATGAACAAATAACAACCTTGGTGAACAAACACAATTCAAAAGAAAACGCTGCTTCAATCATGGAGCAATCATCTTGAAATCTGTCCCTACAATGCAATCATCCTAAAATCTAAATATCGCTACTTAAAGTATGTGCAAAAGAAGTGAATCAAGTCTATAATTTCCCTTTGAAAAACTAAACACAAAGTGTGATGCTGTGCTCAGGATGTTGCTCCCACAACCACTTTCTACAGCTAGGTTATCTTAAAGTCTGTTCACACTTGGTGTTACGGACTCTAGTGTTGAGTCCCTTGGACACCATACTAGTCATTTAAGACTTAAACTTACTTATCATGAATTTATGTTTAACTAACATTCACTTAACATTAAGCTATCGTCCATTTTAACATTGGGTGCCACCTAAGATGCCACCTAGATTTTCATTTAACATTTATTTAACATCAAGTGTGAATGCACCATTAGATACATAATAAAGTTGTCAAAAAAATCCGCTGCTGGAAAACATGGGAAGAAGCCCCTTTTTTTACTGGTGATTTTTTTTCAGAAAAAGAAATCTAAAATTTTGAGACAAAACTGATTTTAGAGGTTTTCAATCACCAAAAAAGTGAGAAAAAGAAAATAGTAAAAATTGCAACAGTTTTATACTCGGTTTTCAGTGTGCAGCCAAAACACAATTGGTTTCATATTTGGTTTATAGCCAAATTTGGCTAAATCTTCCTGTATGATCACCACTTTTATTAATCTGCATATCAATAATAGCCAATTTGGCTACCAAAAAAATCCTAAAAAACAACTCTGCTGGGAAGTAGTGATTTTTTGTCGTGGCAAATGTTCGGTAGCTAGCCTATTTTTTGGGTGCAGAAATTTGGGGACTATTTTTTTATGAAAGATGTGAGACAAAGCAAATCTTTTTAGGGTTTTGGGCCAAATTTTAGATTGTTTTTGGCCTGAGTTCCCAAGAAGATTCTACATCAGGTTTCAAGAGGTAGCCAAAAATGAAGATTCAAATTTTGTTTGTAACTAAATTTGGCTAAATCATCTTGTGGGTGATTCCAAACTTGTGCAATTACATTCAGAAATTGAAGCTTTTGGAGGGGAAGAAGAAGAATCAGCAATCACATGAGCATTATATACTTATAAATTCCAATGCATAGAAGTGGTGTCAAAAAGGGAAGAAAAGGAAATTTTTTTAGGGTATCATATATTGGTGAGTGAAATCTCACAAATGTTGGGACTTTGCATGCCATGGAATCATATGGATTACTCTATCCTTTCGGAAGCCAAAAGCATACCACCAAGTCATACAATAATATGAAGGATATGTTATGGAATATCACTCAAAGGATTCCATAGAGGGCAAATGGGTTGAGGACATTTCCGTGCAAATAATTCCTTTCTTTCATGTAGTAGGTCTAGTATTTTGAGAGAACATTTGGGGGGGGCAAATAATTCCTTCATGTAGTAGATCTATTTTTTTACACCTTTTTTAATGGGCCTATATTGGAGTTTGGAGCATGATAGATGGCCTACTACCATCAATGTGGCAACAAACTTCACCACCCTCCTTCCCTTCTCTCCCTAGTCCAACCCATCTCCTCTTTAATCAATACCTCTAACAACCTATTGTTGACCACATCTACCTTATACACGACACTTTGGTGTACACCAATTGATATGGTAAGTTCATAATAGTTCATACTTTTTGGTACATAGGTAGCATTATCTAGGATTGAACATATAAATGAAAAAAAGGTTTTCCAATTTATGGTAGCAATGACAACCATTCATTGGTAATGCCTAATTTAATTTCAAAACATCACACATTTGTAATAGACCAAAAACTTATAGAGCACGTCATTTAGGACATAAATTTCCTAATTATATTCATGAATACATTGACTTCAATAGGTAGTCATAGACTAAAAGGAAAAAAAAACTCGCCATTTTTCCTCTTTCACATTGACTAAACTAACATGTTGGTTTTCTTAAAGCATTATCACTAGTTTGACAAATCCAAACTTCACAAAAATAATAATAATAATAATAATAAATTATATATATAATTAATTTCCTTGAATTTTAGGAAAATTTTCAAACTCTATCATCCCATCTTAAGTAAGCTATCAATTATATTATAACAAGGCAAAAAAAATAAATTGAACTAATAATATAGGGTAGTGTTAGAAGGTACAACAACTTGGGTAGAGCATGCACAAAGGGATGCAAAATGGTGGTTAGGTTTGTTGCCACAATAATGGGGGCTGAGCATAATGGCCCAACAGCCTTTGTATGAAAAGAGAATACTACTAGGCTTGTTGACATATCTAATTGGGTAAGAATATAATTAGGTGGACAATATCATGTATATACTTTTGCCTAAAATTTGGGTTTTTTAAATCTTTGCAATTGATTTTTTCATTTGTTTCAAAATTAAAAGTAAAAATAAATTAAAAAATTGGGTTTTATTTGCAGGTGGTTTGTAGTTGATTTTTTAGGGTTTGTTGGGTGAATATTGCTACGGGGTTTGTCCAAGTTGCCCATTCTAACATGGTGGAATGGAAGTTGAAATGCAAACGTATATATAGTCCCCATATAGTTCCACCCCCCCAAAAAAAAAAAACACTTCGAATACTTCCATGTTTTTTATTTAGTGTGGATGGACTCTATCATGGGTTCTATAATGTTCCCATCAAGTTCCCAAAGGCTTCCTATCAGGTTCCCCAAGTTCCCAATGCATTTTCTAGCACGTTCCCAATAAAACCTAAATTTTTTTCCCATACATTTTGGCTATAGTTTAACTTCCATGTATATAAATTGTAAAGAGGGTGTGTGAAAGGGAAGCATATCTAGGCTTTTATGTCCAAAAAGAATGGTGATGGGCCAATCAATGTGGCTCCTTCTATTTTAAAAAAAAACCTTGGTGTGCACCCCTTTACGACCTACCAATTATAGAGTTGAATTATAGAGTTGAATTCAAATTTTAATTGAAGATAAGCCATATGCAAATTGGTGTATAAGATATTAAAAATTTGCTTGCTTCCATGATTTGTGACTATCATGATGTTGAAATTTTTTTTAAAAAAAAAATCAACTCTGAAAAAATAGGTCCGAACTGACACCTTTCCATGTTTGTAAGGCCGATTTTCGCATGGAATTTTTTCATAATTGTCAAGTTGACGGGACGGCCGGCCATATTATTGAACACTATACATGACCCATGATGTATATTATGAGCTCCGGACTCTCACCATCACTATAATGAAATTTTGTGAGAATATGAAGTTGATATGTTGAAAATCATGATAATTATCATAGGCTATATACCCTACCCTAAATTATTTTTTTTAAATTAAAAAAAATTTGTTTATTTTTTGAAAAAAGAAAATTTTATTGGGTTGTCAATGTGGAAAGTGACCCTAGGGTAGGATAATAATAGTAGGTTTTGGCGTTGTATTAAACCCCAGGTTCATGTTTATGGGTGAGATTTGAGATCAATAACTAAATAAATAATTAATTAAATAAGAAATCTTGGATGGGAGAAAATACTATTATTATTACACTGCAGGGCCAAGTGTGGGTGGAGCCTCGTGTTAGGACGAGGACACGTTTCCCGTGCACAGTTTTAGGGTTTTGAGGGAGACAATAATAAACACAAAATGGGACCCTAATTTAGCCCACGTTTTATTTTTTCCCCAAGCAAGTAGAAACGCAAGTCCGCGTTGTTTTCCTGCAGTTGTTCTCTCAACGCTCCTTTCCTTCGCTTCCTCCTCTTCTTCTTCTTCTTCGTCGTCGCAGCAGTTTTGTCAAGCTTTTGTTTTGCCAAAATCTATGTTGCTTCTTCTCTCCTCATCGTGACTTCCAGTTTTCCTCGTTGAAGAATTCCTGGTCTATTTTTTTTGATAGCTGCTGCATCTCTGTTTTTTTTTTTTTTCTTTTTTCTTTTTTTTTTTCTTTTAAGTTATTTTTCATATTCCGTTTTTTGAAACTCTCTCTTTTTTTTTTTGTTGTACGGCTCTC
>Ga0116227_10005625_pt1 | contig 26241 bp, 22 predicted proteins | sample S1TSphgellanicum_FD_89693 | JGI IMG/M metagenome (GOLD analysis project Ga0116227, IMG submission 89693) | Host-associated microbial communities from peat moss isolated from Minnesota, USA - S1T2_Fb - Sphagnum magellanicum MG | ecosystem: Host-associated > Plants > Peat moss > Unclassified...
CTGCATGTCGCCCGCCGCCCAGGCCAGGTCGCCGATGCGCTGGAAGCCGAACATCGAGTAGTAGACGTAGAACGGGATCATCACGCGGTTGTTCGTCGAGTACGACGTCGCCGCGGCGATCCACGAGGCCATACCGCCCGCTTCGTTGATGCCTTCCTGCAGGATCTGGCCGGCCTTGTCCTCGCGGTAGTACATGACCTGGTCCTTGTCGACCGGCGTGTACAGCTGACCCTTGGGGTTGTAGATGCCGATCTGGCGGAACAGGCCTTCCATGCCGAAGGTGCGGGCCTCGTCGACGAGGATGGGCACGACGCGCGGGCCGATGTCCTTGTCGCGCAGCAGCTGCGTCAGGAAGCGCACATAGGCCTGGGTCGTCGAGATCTCGCGGCCTTCGGCGGTCGGGTCCAGCACGGCCTGGAAGGTGGCCAGCTCGGGCACCTTGAATTGCTCGTCGGCCTTGGCGCGGCGGCTGGGCAGGTAACCGCCCAGGGCCTGGCGGCGCTCGTGCAGGTAGCGCATCTCCGGCGTGTCCTCGGCCGGCTTGTAGTACGGCACGCTGGCCAGCTCGCTGTCGGGAATGGGGATGCTGAAGCGGTCGCGGATGTACTTGACGTCCTCGTCGGTCAGCTTCTTGGTCTGGTGGACGGTGTTCTTGCCCTCGCCGGCCTTGCCCATGCCGTAGCCCTTGACGGTCTTGACCAGCAGCACGGTGGGCTGGCCCGTCTTGTTGTTGTGGGCCTTCTCGAAGGCGGCGTAGACCTTTTCGGGTTCATGGCCGCCGCGGCGCAAGTCGAAGATTTCCTCGTCGCTCATGTGGGCGACGAGCTTGGCGGTCTCGGGGTACTTGCCGAAGAAGTTCTTGCGGACGAAGGCACCGTCGTTGGCCTTCATGGCCTGGTAGTCGCCGTCCAGCGTCTCCATCATCAGCTGCTTGAGCTTGCCGCTCTTGTCGCGCGCCAGCAGCTCGTCCCAGCCCTTGCCCCAGATCAGCTTGATGACGTTCCAGCCCGCGCCGCGGAACTCGCCTTCCAGCTCCTGGATGATCTTGCCGTTGCCGCGCACCGGGCCGTCCAGGCGCTGCAGGTTGCAGTTGACGACGAACACCAGGTTGTCGAGGTTCTCGCGCACGGCCAGGCCGATGGCGCCCAAGGACTCCGGCTCGTCCATCTCGCCGTCGCCCATGAAGGCCCAGACCTTGCGGTTCTCGGTGTTGGCGATGCCGCGGGCGTGCAGGTACTTCAGGAAGCGCGCCTGGTAGATCGCCATCAAGGGCCCCAGGCCCATGCTGACGGTCGGGAACTGCCAGAAGTTGGGCATCAGCTTCGGGTGCGGGTAGCTGGACAGGCCCTTGCCGTCGACCTCCTGGCGGAAGTTGTCGAGCTGTTCTTCGCTCAGGCGGCCTTCCAGGTAGGCGCGGGCGTAGATGCCGGGCGCGCTGTGGCCCTGGATGTACAGGCAGTCGCCGCCGTGGTCTTCGCTGGCCGCGTGCCAGAAGTGGTTGAAGCCGGCGCCGAACATGCTGGCCACCGACGCGAACGAGCCGATGTGGCCGCCCAGGTCGCCGCCGTCGGCGGGGTGCAGGCGGTTGGCGCGCACGACCATGGCCATCGCGTTCCAGCGCATGTAGGCGCGCAGGCGCTTCTCGATCTGGATGTTGCCGGGGCAGCGGGCCTCCTGGTCGGCTTCGATCGTGTTGACGTAGCCGGTGGTGGCCGAGAACGGCAGGTCGATGCTGTGCTGGCGGGCGTGCTCCAGGATCTCCTCGATCAGGAAGTGCGCGCGTTCGGCACCCTCACGGTCGATGACGGCGGACAGTGCGTCCAGCCATTCCTTGGTTTCCTGCGGGTCGACATCGCTCGAGGCGGCGCCGAGAAATTCTTGCGGCTGGGCTGACATGGCCGGTCTCCTGATAAACCGCCTCTGCTGGGCGGAAGGGGTGTTCTAACAGGGTATGGCGCAGCACAGCGCGCGGCGCCACCCCCGCGGGCCGGCGCAGTGTCTCACAAAGCCGGTCAACTTCCCAATGGTGCGAGATGATTTCTTATTGTGAAATCTTGGCGCCGGCCGCGTCCCCGGATAATTTGCCATGGCCGTTGATTCACCTTCCTCCGAGATTCGCTCCCGCCGCCAGCGCTTCGCCGCTCGGCTGCGCCGCCTCGTCGCCGGCTGGTGGTTCAGGCAGTCGCCCTCGCGCCAGGACCGGCTCGCGACGCTGGGGCCGCTGATCTCGGTGCTGCTGTTCCTCGCGGCCATCATTTCGGCCTTCTGGTACCTGCGCAACGAAGAAATCGAGCGCGAGACCGAGAGCGTCAAGCGCGACACCGAGATCGCGCAGCAGCAGATCCGCCTGCGTCTGATCGAGAACCAGGAACAGCTCGTGCGCATCGCGCGCGAGGTCGTCACGCGCCAGATCGACGCGCACGAGTTCTCCGCCCAGGCCCAGGCGTTTGCGCGCGAGCGGCCCGAGCTGACGCACGTGACCTGGCTGACCGCCAAGCGCGAACGCCGCAGCAGCGTGGGGGCGGCGGGCTTCCAGGCCGACGGGCTGATGTCGGCGGACGGCGCGGACCCGTCCATGCCCATGCCCAACCAGTCCAACGCCGCCGAGATCGCCTTCGAGGCCGCGAAGGAGCGGCGCCAGCCGGTCTACTCGCCGCCCTTCGCCGATGCCAACGGCACGACCGTCTTCCAGCTGCACATCCCGCTGATCGACCGCGGCGGTTTCGCCGGCGTGCTGATTGCCGAATACACGGTGGAGGCGCTGCTGCGCTACTACGTGCCCAGCGAGGTGGCCACCCGGCACAGCATCGCCGTGCTGGACTCGCGCGACCAGCTCGTCAGCAGCACGGTCACGCCCATGCCCGGCCAGATGCTGCGGCGCGCGGCACTGCTGCACGACGTGCCGCTGGCGCCGGCGCTGAACGGACTGGTGCTGCGCGGCCAGGGCTGGCGCACGTCCATCGGCCTCATCAGCAACGCGCTGTTCTGGCTGGTGCTGGCGCTGGCCGGCCTGACGGTGTGGATGCTGCTGGGCACCTGGCGCCACATGCGCCGGCGCACGCAGATCCAGAACGCGCTGACGCTGGAGACCAACTTCCGCCGCGCGATGGAGAACTCCATGCTGACCGGCATGCGCGCGATGGACCTGGACACGCGCATCACCTACGTGAACCCGGCCTTCTGCGCGATGACCGGCTTCTCGGAGGCCGACCTGATGAGCCGCACGCCGCCCTACCCGTTCTGGCCGTCGGACCGGCGCGAGGAGAACGCGCGCCTGCTGCAGCAGGAGCTGCAAGGCCGCAGCCCGGCGGGCGGCGTGGAGGTCAAGATCCAGCGCAAGGACGGCAGCCAGTTCGACGCCCGCGTCTACGTGTCGCCGCTGGTGGACACCAAGGGCAAGCAGACCGGCTGGATGACGTCGATGACCAACATCACCGAGGCCAAACGCGTGCGCGACCAGCTGTCGGCCTCGCACGAGCGCTTCACCACCGTGCTGGAAGGCCTGGACGCGGCGGTGTCGGTGCTGTCGGTCAACCCACCCGAGCTGCTGTTCGCCAACCGCAGCTACCGGCTGTGGTTCGGCGCCGACCCGGCCGGCCATGCCTTGCTGGCCGGCGGCCAGCTCGTCGGCACCACCAGCCGGCGCGGCCTGCCCGAAGCCAGCGACGAGGTGGACGACTACTCCGGCCTGCCCGCCGAGGCGCTGACCGACATCGGCTCGGACCCGCGCGAGGTCTATGTCGACTCGCTGGCCATGTGGTTCGACGTGCGCGCACGCTACCTGCAGTGGACCGACGGGCGCCTGGCGCAGATGCTGATCGCCACCGACATCACCATGCGCCGCCACGCCGAGGCGCAGGCCGCGCTGCAGGCCGAGAAGGCCCAGGTGACGAGCCGGCTGATGACCATGGGCGAGATGGCGTCCAGCGTGGCCCACGAGCTGAACCAGCCGCTGACGGCCATCACCAACTACTGCAACGGCATGGTCAGCCGCGTGCGCGCCGACAGCATCGACAAGGACGCGCTGATGGCCGCGCTGACCAAGACGGCCAAGCAGGCGGAGCGGGCCGGCCAGATCATCCACCGCATCCGCAACTTCGTGAAACGCAGCGAACCGCAGCGCCAGCCGGCTCACGCGGCCGACATCGTCGAGGACGCGGTGGAGCTGGCCGGCATCGAGCTGCGCCGCCGCACGGTAGCCATCCACACCTACGTGGCGCAGCGGCTGCCGCAGCTGATGGTGGACCCCATCCTCATCGAGCAGGTGCTGATGAACCTGCTGAAGAACGCCGCCGAGGCCATCGACAACGCCTCGCTGCCCACGTCGCGCCGCCACATCGAGCTGCGCGTGGTGCCCAAGCACACGGCCGAGATGGGCGGCCAGATCGAGTTCTCCGTGACCGACATGGGTCCGGGCCTGCCGGACGAGGTCATCGCCCGCATGTACGAGGCCTTCTTCTCGACCAAGGCCGACGGGCTGGGCATCGGCCTAGGGTTATGCCGGTCCATCGTCGAGTCGCACCAGGGCAGGATCAAGGCCGAGAACCTCTACAATGGTTCCTTGGTCGTCGGGTGCCGATTCGCCTTCACGATTCCGGTCACCATCACCTCCGAACTCCTGCGTCAAGAAGCCCTGAACGGTGCCACACCAGGTGCCCAGAGAACCGAACCCAGCACACCATGAGCCTGATTCCCAAGAAGGGCAATGTCTACGTCGTCGATGACGACGAAGCGGTCCGCGACTCCCTGCAATGGCTGCTCGAAGGCAAGGACTACCGGGTCAAGTGCTTTGACTCCGCCGAATCCTTCCTGGCGCGCTACGACCCCCGCGAGGTGGCCTGCCTCATCGCCGACATCCGCATGGAAGGCATGACCGGCCTGGAACTGCAGGACCGGCTCATCGAGCGCAAGAGCCCGCTGCCCATCGTCTTCATCACCGGCCACGGCGACGTGCCGATGGCGGTGCAGACGATGAAGAAGGGCGCGATGGACTTCATCGAGAAGCCCTTCAAGGAAGAAGAGCTGCTGGCGCTGGTGGAGCGCATGCTCGACCAGGCGCGGGAGGCGTTCTCCAGCCACCAGGAAGCCGCCAGCCGCGACGCCCTGCTGGCCCGCCTGACGACCCGCGAGGCGCAGGTGCTGGAGCGCATCGTCGCCGGCCGCCTGAACAAGCAGATCGCCGACGACCTCGGCATCAGCATCAAGACGGTCGAGGCCCACCGCGCCAACATCATGGAAAAGCTCAACGCCAACACGGTGGCCGACCTGCTCAAGATCGCGCTCGGCGCCACCGCCAAGGCTTGAGTGCCACCCGACCTCGAAAGCCGCTGATCGTTCAGCGGCTTTTTGCTTTTTGACTCACCGGAGTTCCCCATGACCGCCCAGCTCATCGACGGCCTCACCCTCGCCAAGTCCATCCGCTCCGAGGTCGCGACCCGCGCCGCCGCGCTCGCCGCGCGTGGCTGCCAGCCCGGCCTGGCCGTGGTCATCGTCGGCGACGACCCGGCCAGCCACGTCTACGTGCGCAACAAGGTGAAGGCCTGCGCCGACGCCGGCCTGCACTCGGTGCTGGAAAAGTACGACGCCAGCTTCAGTGAGGCGGAGTTGCTGGCGCGCATCGACGCGCTGAACCACGACCCCAGCATCCACGGCATCCTCGTGCAGATGCCGCTGCCCAAGCACATCGACCCGCACAAGGTCATCGAAGCCATCTCCACGCTCAAGGACGTGGACGGCTACTCCACGCTCAGCGCCGGTGAGCTGATGACGCAGTTGCCCGGCTTTCGTCCGTGCACGCCCTACGGCTGCATGAAGCTGATCGAAAGCACGGGCTTCGACCTGCGCGGCAAGCACGCCGTGGTCATCGGCCGCAGCAACACCGTCGGCAAGCCCATGGCGCTGCTGCTGCTGCAGGCCAACGCCACCGTCACCGTGTGCCACAGCGCCACGCCGGACATCGGCCACCACACGCGCCAGGCCGACGTGGTCGTCGCCGCCGTGGGTCGCCGCAACGTGCTGACGGCCGACATGGTCAAGCCCGGCGCCGTCGTCATCGACGTGGGCATCAACCGCAACGACGAGGGCAAGCTCTGCGGCGACGTGGACTTCGACGGCGTCAAGGACGTGGCCGGCTGGATCACCCCCGTGCCGGGCGGGGTCGGCCCCATGACGATTGCCATGTTGCTGGTCAACACGCTTGAATCCGCAGAACGTTCCCTCAAGTCGGCCTGATGACCATGACGAATCCGCTGCTCTCCACCGCCGCCCTGCCCGACTTCGCGGCCATCCAGCCCGGGCACGTCGGCCCGGCGATCACCGAACTGCTCGCCGCCGCGCAGGTCGCGCTCGACGAGGCCACCCGGCCCGAGACGCCGGCCGACTACGACGCGCTCTCCCGCATCCTGGACACGTCGACCGAGCACCTGGGCGCCGCCTGGGGCGCCGTCGGGCATCTCAACGCCGTGGCGGACACGCCCGAGCTGCGCGAGGCCTACAACGCCATGCTGCCGGTCGTCACCGAGTTCAGCACCGCGATGGGCGCCAACGAGGCGCTGTTCGCGAAGTACAAGGCCGTCCTGGCGAGCCAGGGCGCATCCCTGAGCGCGCCGCGCCAGCAGGTGCTCAAGCACGCGATCCGCAACTTCGTGCTGTCCGGCGCCGAGCTGCAGGGCGAAGCTCGCGAGCGCTATGCCGCCATCCAGGAACGCAGCGCCGAACTGCAGCAGCAGTTCAGCGAACACGTGCTGGACGCGACCGACGGCTGGAGTTACGTGGCCAGTGCCGATGAACTGGCGGGTGTGCCGCAGGACGTGCTGGACGCTACCCGGCTGGACGACGGCGGCCACAAGTTGACGCTGCATTTCCCGGTCTACCTGCCCGTCATGCAGTACGCCGAGAACCGCGCGCTGCGCGAGACCCTGTACCGCGCCTACGTGACCCGCGCCAGCGATGTGATGGACGCCGCAAGCAAGCCCGAGTGGGACAACACCGCCGCCATGCGCGAGATCGTCGCGCTGCGCCAGGAAGAAGCGCAACTGCTGGGCTACGCCAGCTTCGCCGAGGTGTCGCTCGCGCCCAAGATGGCGTCCACGCCCGCCGAGGTGATGGGCTTCCTGCGCGACCTCGCCAGGCGCGCCCGGCCGTTCGCGGAACGCGACCTGGCCGAGCTGCGCGAGTTCGCCAGCGGCAGCCCGCTCGAATCGTGGGACGTGTCGTACTGGAGCGAGAAGCTCAAGGAAGCCCGCTACGCCTTCAGCGACCAGACCGTGAAGCAGTACTTCACCGCGCCTCAGGTCGTCGCCGGCCTGTTCAGCATCATCGAGCGGCTGTTCGACGTGCAGATCGCCGAGGCCCAGGCCTCGGTCTGGCACGAGACCGTCAAGTTCTACGAGTTGAAGCGCGGCGGCCAGCTGATCGCCCAGTTCTACCTCGACTTGTACGCCCGCCCGGGCAAGCGTCCCGGCGCCTGGATGGACGAGGTGCGCAGCCGCTGGCTGAAGCCCACGGGCGAGCAGCAGACGCCGGTCGCCCAGCTCGTCTGCAACTTCGCGCCGCCCGTCGGTGACAAGCCCGCGCTGCTGACGCACGACGACGTCATCACGCTCTTCCACGAGTTCGGCCATGGCCTGCACCACATGCTGACCCAGGTGAACGACCTGGGCGTGTCCGGCATTTCCGGCGTGGAGTGGGACGCCGTCGAGCTGCCCAGCCAGTTCATGGAGAACTTCTGCTGGGAATGGGACGTGCTGCAGCAGCTGAGCGGCCATGTGGACACAGGCGCGCCGCTGCCGCGCGAGCTGTTCGACAAGATGACCGCGGCCAAGAACTTCCAGAGCGGCCTGCAGACGCTGCGCCAGATCGAGTTCGCGCTGTTCGACATGCAGTTGCACGCCACGCCGGGCGCTGAACGCGATGTGCAGCAGGTGCTGGACGGCGTGCGCGCCGAAGTCGCCGTGCTGATCCCGCCGAGCTTCAACCGCTTCCAGCACAGCTTCTCGCACATCTTCGCGGGGGGCTACGCGGCCGGCTACTACAGCTACAAGTGGGCGGAGCTGCTCAGCGCCGACGCCTGGAGCGCCTTCGAGGAAGAAGGCGTGTTCAACGCGGCCACCGGCAAGCGCTTCCTGCACGAGGTGCTGGAGCAAGGCGGCGCGCGCGACGCCATCGACAACTTCAAGGCCTTCCGCGGCCGCGAACCGCGCATCGACGCGCTGCTGCGCCATCAGGGCATGAGCTGATGCCGTGACGGCCTGCGTCGCCGAGACTGCGGGCATGCGATTCCCCCTCTTCTTCGCCGCCGCCCTGCTCACGCTGGGCGGCGGCGTTTGCGCGCAGGCCCTGCTCGTGCACAACGCCCGCGGCGTGACGCTGGACGAGCAAGGTCGCGTCGTGCGTTTCGATGCAATGCAGGTGGGCGGCGATGGCCGCGTGCAGGCCATCGGCACGCTGGCCGCGCTGCAGGCCCGGGCGGGCGACGCACAGCGCATCGACGCCGGTGGCCGCGTGCTGATGCCCGGCCTCATCGACGCGCACGGCCATGTGCTGTCGCTGGGCGAAGCGCGCCGCAGCCTGCAGTTGCGCGACACGGCCGACCTCGCCGCCGCGCTGGCCGCGGTCAAGGCCCATGCCGCCGCCCGCCCGCAGGCCGCCTGGCTCACCGGCGGCGGCTGGAACCAGGCGCAGTGGCGGCTGGGCCGCTTCCCGACCGCCGCCGAGCTGGACACGGCCGAGCGCGAGCGCCCCGTGTTCCTGTCCCGCGTGGACGGCCATGCCGGCTGGGCCAACAGCCGCGCGCTGCAGATCGCCGGCATCACGCGCGACACGCCCGACCCCGCCGGGGGCCGCATCGAACGCGATGCCCACGGCGACGCGACCGGCGTGCTGGTGGATGGCGCGATGGACCTCGTCGAGCGCCATGTGCCCGGCGAGGACGCCGCCGAACTGGCCGCCCACCTCGACACGGCCGAGCGCGAGCTGCTGTCGCTGGGCCTGACCAGCGTGCACGACGCCGGCATCTCGGCCGCGGCGGACCAGTTGCTGCGCCAGCGCGCCGCGGCCGGCCAGCTCAAGCTGCGCATCTATGGCATGGCGCGCGGCAGCGACGAGGCCTTCATGGCGCGGCTGCGCGCCACGGGCCCGCTGCTGGATGCCGGGGGCGCGAGCGAGGGCCACTACGTGCTGCGCGCCGTGAAGCTGTTTGCCGACGGCGCCCTGGGCATCCGCGGCGCCGCGCTGCTGGCGCCCTACAGCGACGCGCCGCAGACGCGCGGCCTGCTGTTCCAGCCCGATGCGGTGCTGCACGCGCAGATGCGGGCGGCGGCGAAAGCCGGCTTCCAGGTCAACGTGCATGCCATCGGCGACGCCGCCAACCGCCAGGCGCTCGCCGGCTTCGAGGCGCTGCAGCAGGAACTCGGCGCGCGCAGCACGGCGCTGCGACACCGCATCGAGCACGCGCAGGTCATCGCGCTGGCCGACATCCCGCGCTTCGCGAAGGACCAGGTCATCGCCTCCGTGCAGCCCACGCACGCGACGTCGGACATGAACATGGCCGAGGACCGCGTCGGCGCGCAGCGCATCCAGGGCGCCTACGCGTGGCAGCGCCTGCTGAAGAGCGGTGCGCGGCTGGCCTGCGGCTCGGACTTCCCCGTCGAAGAGCCGTCGCCGTGGGCGGGCCTGTACGCGGCGATCACGCGCGAGGACGCGAGCGGCAAGCCCGTCGGCGGCTGGTATCGCCAGCAGGCACTGAACCCGGTGCAGGCGCTGGACTGCTTCACGCGCGGCGCGGCGTTCGCCGGCCATGCCGAGCACGATGTCGGTTCGCTGACACCCGGCCACCGCGCCGACTTCATCCTCGTCGACCGCGACCCGCTGACGGCCTCGCCCGCGGCGCTGCTGAAGACCCGCGTGCTGCAGACCTGGGTCGGCGGCAGGCTCGTGTACCAGGGGCAGGACTGATGCGCTACGTGGCGCTCTGGCGTGGCATCAATGTCGGCAAGGCCAAGCGCATCGCGATGGCCGACCTCAAGGCCCTGCTCACCGAACTCGGCGCGACGAACGTGACGACGCTGCTGAACAGCGGCAACGCGGTGTTCGACGCGAAGAAGCAACTGTCGGCCGACCGGTTGCGCGCGGTGGTCGCCGAACGGCTGGGCGTGGACGCCGCCGTCGTCCTGAAGACGGCTGCGCAGTGGCACGCGATTGCCGCCGAGCCGCCCTTTCCCGAGGCCGAGGACCCCAGCCGCCTGCTCGTCGCCATCACGGCCGACGCGGCAGCGCTGAAGGCCGCGGAGGGCATCGTCACGGCCGGCGACGAGCGCTGCACCGTCACGCCGCACGCGGCCTACCTGTGGTGCGCCCAGGGCATCCTTGAAAGCAAGGCCGGCGTGCAGTTGCTGAAGAAGCTCGGCGAAGGCGGCACGACACGCAACTGGGCCACGGTGCAGAAGCTGCGGGCCCTCCTGGACTGAGTCCGGCACAACCCGCCCCCTGAGTCGCGGGATGCGGCGTGAAGAATCGCAAATCAGCGCGAAGGCTTCGCCACAATCCGCCTGCCTCGCACATCCCTCACAGCGCATCCACCATGCCCGCCATCCGCAGCACATTTTTCGCCCTGTCCGGCCTCGCTCTGACGACGGGCGCGGTCTTTGCAGCACCCATCAGCCTGACGACGTTGAACGCGGTGGGCTACACGCAGAACTTCGACACGCTGTCGAACGTCGCGAGCGGCACGACGAACAACCTGGTCATTCCGGGCTGGGCCATGACCGAATCCGGCGGCGGCGCACGCGACAACGAGCAGTACGCCGTCGACACCGGCGCCTCCACGACGGGCGACACCTACAGCTACGGTGCCGCGGGCAGCACGGACCGCGCGCTGGGCGGCCTGCGCAGCGGCACGCTGATCCCGGTGTTCGGTGCGGCGTTCACGAACAACACGGGCAGCACCATCACCTCGATGCTGATCTCGTACTTCGGTGAGCAGTGGCGCGTCGGCACCGCCAACCGGGCGGATCGCCTGGACTTCCAGTACAGCCTCAACGCGACGGACCTGATCACCGGCACCTGGACCGACGTGGACCTGCTGGATTTCAATGCGCCCACCTCGGACACCACGGGCGCCAAGGATGGCAATGCCGCGGGCAACCGCACGTCGATCTCGTCCACCATCGCCAGCCTGTCCATCCTGAACGGCTCGACCTTCTGGATCCGCTGGAACGACTTCGACGCCACCGGCGCCGATGACGGCCTGGCTGTGGACGACTTCTCGATCCGCGTCAACGGCGCGGTGGCCAACCAACTGCCCGAGCCCGCAGGCCTCGCGCTGGTGGCCGTGGCGATGGCCGGCGCCGTGTTCAGCCGCCGCCGCACACGCTGACCACCGCACGCGCGTCAGCGCGTGCCCTGCAGCGCGTGCACGCGCATGCCGACGGTGTCGTGCAGCGGCTCGCGCCACGCGGCCTGCTTCATCACGCGCCTGCCGTCATGCAGGCCCGCGGCCCAGCGGGCGCGCAAGCGCTCGTCGCTGAAGTCGATGTCGCGCCACGAGTCTTCGCCCGCCTGCGCGTGCATGACGAGGTGGACCACGTCGATGCGTGAATCGCAGCCCAGTTCGAGCAGCGCCTTCACGGCCGGGTCGGCCGCGGCCTTGGCATCGAGTCTGCGGCCGATCAGGCGCACCGCGCGGCGCAGGTTCTGCAGCCGCTCGTGGTCGTCCAGGTGCTCGCAGATGCGGCTGGCGTACTGGATGTCCTTGTAGCGCATCAGCGCCTGCGCCATCGTGGCCGGCGCGGCTTCGCTGGCGTCCCACAGGTCCACCATGAAGCACAGCGTGTCGCGGCGCTCGCTGTCGTCCAGCACCACGTCCAGCGGCGTGTTGGAGTAGATGCCGCCGTCCCAGAACGCCTCGCGGCCGATCTGCACCGGCGCGAAGCCGGGCGGCAGCGCGCCGCTGGCCATCACATGCTCCGGACCGATGCGGGTGCGGCCATCGCGGTTGTCGAACAGCGCCAGCGCGCCGGAACGCACGTTCACGGCGCACAGCGTCAGGCGCGTCTCGCCGCTGGCGATGCGGTCGAAGTCCACCAGTTCGCGCAGCGTGGCGGCCAGCGGCGAGGTGTCGTAGAAGCCCAGCTCCGGCAGCGGCGCACGGCGGTTCATGTCCCAGGCCTGCGGGCCGCGCGGCTTGAAGAAGCCGGGAATGCCGCGGGTCAGCGTCTGCAAAGTCTGCCAGCCCTGCCAGGCCGAAGCGAACGCGGTGAACGGATTGACCGGCATCTGCGGCGCGAACGACGCGCGCGTCACGCGCTCCCAGAACTTGTGCAGCGCGGGCAGGCGGTCGGCGGGCGCGTTGCCGGCGATCAGCACCGCGTTGATGGCACCGATGGACGTGCCGACCAGCCAGTCCGGCGCGATGCCACCGGCGTCCAGCGCCTCGGCGACGCCGGCCTGGTAGGCCCCCAGCGCGCCGCCGCCCTGGAAGACGTAGACCGTTTGTGGCGGGCGGCGCGACATCAGTGCGCCAGCGTGACGGCGTCGTCGCAGGGGATGGCGCGGAACACGGCCAGTGCCTCTGCCGCCGCCGCGTGCGCCGCCAGTCGCGGGAAACCTGCTGCGGGCACGTCTTCAGGCAGCAGACACTGCGTGAACGTCCATGCCACGCCCACCGTGATGGCGGCCTGGCCGAGGCCCGGCCCGCCCACATCCAGCGGCTGCCGCGCCAGTTCGGCTTCCAGTTCGCGATAGGCCGCGTGCAACTGGCCGCTGACGCGCTCGACCCACGGCGCATGCTGCTTGTCGGCCGGGCGCAGGCCGCGTTCGTAGACGATCTGCGCCGTCTTCTCGCAGGCGGCGAGCGCCAGGCCGATGAGGCGCAGTTCGTGCAGCAGCGCCGCCGGCTCGGCAGGCAGCAGGCTGCGGCCGGCCAGCGCCTCGGCGTACTGCAGCATCAGCGTCGAATCCATCAGCCGCGTGCCGTCATCACAGACCAGCGTGGGCGCCTTGACGACCGGGTTGATCTGCTGGAACACGTCGAAGCCACGGAACACCGAGATGGCCGCATGCTCGAACGGCAGGCCCAGCAGGCGCAGCGAGATGGCGACGCGCCGCACATAGGGCGAGTCGAGCATGCCGATCAGCTTCATGGGTGCGCATCTCCTGCGGTGGCGGGTTCTTCCTTGGGCATCAGGCGGTCCAGCGCGGCCCGGCCATGGCGGCGCTCGATCTCGGCGCGCATCACGCGGTTGTACGCGTCCACGAACGCATGCGCGGCCGGCGTGGGCGTGCCGCCCTTGTGCACCCAGGCGACGCCGTAGCGCTGCTTGAGCTGACGCGCCCGCGCCTCGTCGTCGGGCGTGCGCCCGGACTCGGGCGCCAGCGTCTGAAGCTGCAGCCGGCCAGCCTCGATGTCCGCACGGGCCTCGGCCTCGCCCTGTTCGGTGGACAGCAGCGTGTTGCCCAGCCGCAGGTCGACGTTCGCGACCAGCACCGGCTCGGCCTTCGTACGGCCCATGAAGCCCGACATGCGGTTGAACGCCACCAGCACGCTGCCTGCGGCCACCACGCTGAGCACGATAGCGACGAGCTGGATGGGACGGGGTTTGCGCCACCGCATGTCAATTCGCTCCGAGGCTCAAGCCCATCAATCCGAACATCCAACGCTTTCTCAACTGCAAGGCACTCATTCTCGGGCCAGCGGCGCGAGCGCAGCCGCGACACGGGCTTGCCAGCCGGCGTGCTCCGCCGCGCTCCAGCCCGGCCACTGCGGCGCCTGCGCTGCCAGCTCGGTGGCCAGCGCCTTCAACTCAGCAGAACCCGCGACCGTGGCTGCCAGTGTCAACCGCGCCAGCCACTCCTGGGCCTCGCGCATGCGCGGGTAGGCTGCGAACAGCCAGCGCGCCACGTCGGGACGGGCGCGCCAGTCCGCGCTGCCGAAGCGCTCGACGGCCAGCGCCGTGAGCCGCTGGCCGGCACCCAGGCAGTCGAAGGCCACGCAACCCTCAAAGCCGCGCGGGATCAGTGCCTCGTGGATGCCGCAGCGGTGGTCGGCGCACAGGTGCTGGCAGGGCGTCTCGGCCGGCTTGTCGAAGCCGAAACCCTGCAGCGCGTCGAAGGGCGGGATCACGCAGCACAGCGCCGCGCAGGCCGAGCAGTCGGCCTTCAGGTGCGCGGGCAAGCGGACCGCGACGTTCACGGCGCCGGCGCCGATAGGCCGACCATCCAGCCCACGCCGAAGCGGTCGTTGACCATGCCGAACAGCGGCGCCCAGAAGGTCTTGCCCAGTGGTAGCTTGACCTGGCCGCCGTCGGCCAGGCCCTCGAAGACCCGGCGCGCCGTGGCCTCGTCGGGGCAGTCCAGCGACAGCGAGAAGCCCTTGAAGGCGGCGTTGCCCTGGCACATGCCGTCCGAGACCATCACCAGCGCACTGCCGATCCGCAGCGACGCATGCATGACCTTGTGCGCCGAGCCCGGCGGCAGCACGCCAGGGGGCGGCGGCTCGGGGCTCTCCGAGTTGCGCATCAGGAACAGCACCTCGGCGCCCAGCGTCTGCTCGTAGAACGCGATGGCCTCGTCGCAGCGGCCGTCGAAGAACAGGTAGGGCTCGATCTTCATCGTCGTCAGCGGGTCGCTCATTTGAAATCGCCTGCGGTGGAAATGACGAAGCCGCCCGCCTGGATGTACCGGCGCCAGGCCGCGTTGGCCTGCTCGACGGTGACGGCGGCGAGCTGGTCGTCTCGCGACTGGGCCGCGGACCAGGTCTCGCCGCGCTCGGCCTGGTGGGTCAGCGCGGCGGCCAGCGAGCCGGGGTCGGTGCGGCCCTGTTTGCGGCCTTCGAGGATGTCATGCTTGGCACGGGAAAGCTCGGCCGCCGTGACGCCCTCGGCCGCCATCCGCGCCACTTCCTCCTGCACGACGGCAATGACGCGGTCGCGCTTGTCCGGCGCATAGCTGGCCTGGATGGCGAAGTTGCCGGCATTGCCCCAGGTGCTGGCGCCCAGGCTCGCGCCGATGCCGTAGGTCAGGCCCTCCTTCTGGCGCACGCGTTCGGACAGCCGGCTCTCCAGCCCGCCGCCGCCGAAGATGTGCACCGCCAGCTCCAGCGCCGGGTAGTCGGGGTCTTCGGCATTCAACGGCAGCGGCTCGTTCAGGCGCACGATGGCGTTGGCCTTGTCGCGCGCGATGGCGTCGAAGCGTGCGGGCGGGATGGCCACGTGCTGCGGGATATGCCGCACGAACCTGGGCGCCGTGGGCTTCTTCCAGTCGCCGAACAACTGGCCCAGCTCCGCCGCCAGGCCGTCGGGCAGCGCGCCCACCACGCTGACCTGCGCGTCGTCGGCACTCCAGTACGCGGCGTAGAAGCGCTGGACGTCGGCCAGCGTCGTGGCCTTCAGGTTGGCGATGCGCTCGTCCACGCTCATCACGTAGTCCGGGTGTCCCAGCGCCACGCCGCGCGCACGGTTGTAGTGGCCGCGCGTGGCCTCCTGGCGCAGCACGCCGGGCTCCTGGCGCGAGGCCTCGACGCCGGCAATCGCCGCCTTCAGCTCGCGGTCGAACGCGTCCTGGGGCAGCAGCGGCCGGCGCAGCACATCGGCCGCCACGCGCAATGCCGGCAGCAGCGTGTCGCGCTCGGCGCTGATGAAGACCGTGGCACCCTGGTCGTAGCTGGTGATGTTGAGGTTGGCGCGCAGCTTGATGAGCGCGTCCTGCAGTTGCTGGCGCGTGTAGCCGGCGCTGCCCTCGTCCATCAACTGGCCCACCATGCCGGTGCCGTTGGCCGCGTAGGTCGCATCGCGCTCGCCCCAGCGCAGCTGCATCTGCAGCACGACGGTGTTGCCGCGCGTCTGCTTGCGCAGCGTCTGCAGCCTGATGCCGCTGGGCAGGGTGGTGCGCGCCGTGCGCGACTCCAGCACCGCCGGCACCGGGTCCAACTGCTCGCCGGCCTCCACCTGGGGCGGTGGCTTCAGCCCGGCCAGGCGTGCGCTGAGCGGCGGCGCGGCGGGGATCTCCACGCGCTCCACCGCCGTGGCCGGCAGGTAGCGGCCCAGCGTGCGGTTGGCCGGCCTGAAGTAGGCCGCGCGCACGCGCTGCACGTCGGCCAGCGTCACCCTCGGCAGGTCTTGCATCAGCTGGAACAGCAGCCGCCAGTCGCCCGCGGCGATCAGGCCCGAGATCTGCTGGATCAGCGCCTCGGGGTTCTTCATCTGCTGGCGGTAGCTGTTGACGGCCAGGTCGCGCACGCGCGCCAATTCGCTCTCGTCGAAGGGCCTCGCGGTACGGCCTTCGACCAGGTCCAGCAGCAGCGCCTCGACCTGGGCGACGTCGCCGTCCGGCGGCAGCACGGCGTAGGCGCTCATCGTTGCCGGGTCGGCGCCGCCGCCGCCGAGCAAGCCGGCCGCCACGGCGAGCTTGGGCTCCACCAACTGCTTGAAGAGCTGGCCGCTGGGCTGCAGGCTCATCAGCAGGTTGTAGACGATCAGCGCCGCGGCGTCCGGGTGGCTGATGGCGGGCACGTGGTAGCTGGCCAGCAGGATGGGCTGACCGCCGACGCGGCGCACGACGACCGTGCGTTCGCCGTCCTGCGCAGGCTCCACGGTGTAGGGCTGCGGCACGGGCGCGGCGGGCCGGGCCACGGGGCCGAAGTGCTTCGCGATCAGCGCCAGCGTGGCCGCCTTGTCGAAGGCACCGGCGATCAGCAGCGTCGCGTTGTCGGGCCGGTAGTGGCGCTTGTAGAACGCCTGCAGGTGCTCGATCGGCACGTTCTCGATGTCGCTCTTCGGGCCGATGGTGGCCTTGCCGTACGGGTGCCAGCTGTAGGCCACCGAGTTCACGCGCTGCGACAGCACCGCGAACGGCTGGTCCTCGCCGCGCTCGTACTCGTTGCGCACCACCGTCATCTCGGTGTCCAGGTCGGCCTTGGCGACGAGGCTGTTGACCATGCGGTCCGCCTCCAGCTCGATCAGGAAGGCCAGCGTGTCGGCATTCGCGTTGAAGCTGCCGAAGTAGTTGGTGCGGTCCACCGTCGTCGTGCCGTTGAAGCGCACGCTGCGGTCCGCGAGCAGCGTCTTGATGTCACGGTGGCGGGGCGTGCCCTTGAACAGCATGTGCTCCAGCAGGTGGGCCATGCCGTACTCGCCCGGCGCCTCGTGGCGGCTGCCGACGCGGTAGGTGATGTTGACCGTCGTGGTCGTCTGCGTCGCATCGGGCAGCAGCAGCAGCTGCAGGCCGTTGGGCAGCCGGTACTCCTCGACGCCGCCCATCTCGCGCACGCGCTCGGGCGCTGCGGCCACGGGCGCCGTCGCGGCCAGCGCCTGCGGCCCGGCCGCCACAGGCTGCGCTTGCGCCACACCCAGCGCCAGGCCCAGCAGCGCCATGCCCAGGCCCTGCGCCATCCACCGGTCCAGCTTCATCGTCATGTCCACACGCTCTCTCTGGCAAACGCCGCTTGATTGGCGCTTGTACGCCCGCAACCATTCTGCGTGGTTTCGGAATGCAAACCCGGCTCGCGCCAAGGGCGCCACGGCTCAGAGCCGCCGCGCCTGCGCGTGCGCCAGCACCAGCAATGAAGCCATCAGCCACATCGGGGCGGCCAGCGCGGTGGCTGCAGCCAGCATGCCGAAGCCCGCCGGCATGGCCACCGTGGCGCTGTTGACGAACAGCATGCGCAGCCCCAGCGCCTGGCCGTGGCGCTCCGGCGGCGTCACGCGGTGCAGCATGGACAGGATCATGGGCTGCACCGAGCCCAGCGCCACGCCCAGCAGCGCCGAACCGCACAGCAGGCCGGCCGTGCCGGGCAGCCAGGCATAGGCCAGGAAGGTCAGCATCGCCACCACCATCGCGGTGCGCATCGCCTTGACCTCGTCGAGGTCGTCGGCGAAGCGCACGATGGCCAGCCGCACGCAGGTGGCCGCGATGGCGAAGCTGCCCAGCACGATGCCGATGCTGGACGCCGACAGACCGCGCGAGTGGCCCACCACAGGCACGACGAAGCTGTGCGCGTCCCAACAGGCCGACATGACGAGGTTGACCCCCATCAGCCGCCGGAACGCGGGCAGCCGGAACAGGTCCCACGCGGGCGGCTCGCGAAAGCTCTTGGTGCGCGGCTCGGGCAGGTGGCGCGGCACCTTCTGCGCCAGCGCCCAGGCCAGCAGCGGCAGCAGCGCCGCGAAGGCGAACGAGGCCGTCATGCCGACGTGGTCGATCAGCAGGCCCGCGATGATGGGCGCGAGCGCGTTGGACAGCGCGGGGCCGAGCGCCACCCAGCTGAAGATGCGCTTGAGCTCGCCGGGCTCCTGCGCCATCAGCCCCGCCTCGCGCTGCATCGCCACGGCAGCCACCGCGACCGCGCCGCCGCAGGCCAGGCAACCCAGCGCAATGGCCCAGAGCTGCTGCACGGCCAGCGCCAGCAAGGCCCCGAAGCCTGCCAGCAGCACGCCGAAGCCGACCGGGCGATGGAACCCATGCACGTCCGCCAGCCGGCCCGCCCACAGCGACAGCCCGATGGGCGCGACGGCGAAGAGACTGAGCAGCAGCCCCACGGACGCCTCGCCGTAGCCATGGTTGAGCACCCACAGGCTGGCCGTCACGCGCGTGACCGCCATGCAGGCATGCACGCAGATCAGCGTGGCGATCAGCCAGGGAAACGCGCGGCGCAGGTGCCGCGGCGCGATATCACTCATGCAGCGCTCACTCGGCGTCCTCGCCCGCGTCGGCGGCGAGCTGCAGCAGCCGCTGCGTCGCGTCGTCGGGCAGGGCTTCCACGCCCTTGAGCTTGCGCGTCATCGCCCGGGTGCGCACCTCGGCGGCGTCCAGCGTGTTGCCGGCCTCCTCGATCTTCTTCTTGGCCCGGGCCAGCACGTCACCGAACTTGCCGAACTCGGTCTTGACGGCGCCCAGCACCTCCCACACCTCCGCGGAACGCTTCTCCAGCGCCAGCGTGCGGAAACCCATCTGCAGGCTGGTCAGCGTGGCCAGCAGCGTGGTGGGGCCGCACAGCATGACCTTGTGCTCGCGCTGCAGGCTCTCCATCAGCCCGGGGCGGCGCAGCGCCTCGGCGTACAAGCCCTCGGTGGGCACGAACAGGATGGCGAAGTCGGTCGTGTGCGGCGGGCCGATGTACTTCTCGCGGATGGTGCGCGCCTCCAGGCGCAGCCGCGTCTCGATGGCCTTGGCCGAGGCCTCGGCGCCCACCGGGTCGCCCTTGTCCTGCGCATCCAGCAGGCGCTCGTAGTCCTCGCGCGGGAACTTGGCGTCGATGGGCAGCCAAAGCGGCTTGCCATCGTCGCGCTGGCCCGGCAAGGAAATCGCGAACTCCACGCGTTCGTTGGAGCCCGGCAGCGTCGCCACGTTGGCCGCGTACTGCTCGGGCGTGAACACCTGGTCCAGCAGGCCGGCGAGCTGCACTTCACCGAACACGCCGCGCGTCTTCACGTTGGTCAGCACGCGGTTCAGCGAGCCCACGTCGCGCGCCAGGTTCTGCATCTCGCCCAGGCCCTTGTGCACCTGCTCCAGCCGCTCGGCCACCTGCTTGAAGCTCTCGCCCAGGCGCTGCTCCAGCGTCGCGTGCAGCTTCTCGTCGACGGTGGCGCGCATCTGCTCCAGCTTCTTCTCGTTGTCCTGCTGGATGCTGGTCAGGCGCAGCTCCACCGTATGGCGCAACTCGGCCATGCGCTGCTCGTTGCCGGTGGACATGGCCTTGAGCTGCTCGCGCATGCCCTCGGCCAGGCGCTGCATGGCCTCGGCCTGCGCCTGCGCGCTGCGCAGCGCGGCCGCGTCCTGCGCCTCGCGCGAGGCCAGCGCCTGTGCGCCAAGCGACTGGTTGCTGCCCTGCAGCCCCTGCGTCAGCGCCTGCTGCACCTGGCCCAGGCCCTGCAGCAGCTCCTGGCGCGTGCCGCTGGCGCTGCGGCCGAGTTCGTCGCGCAGCTCGCGCTCCAGCCGTTCGTTGCCCAGCTGCAGCGCCCGGGCCAGCTCAGGCGAGACGGCCTCCGAAGGTGGCTGCTGGCGCCGCCAGATCAGCACAAGGACAACCAGGATCAGGGCCAGCAGGGCCGGCAACAGCACGTCGATCAGACTCATGCCGGCCATTTTCGTCTGCCCGGCGGCGGCGCGCGCCGGATCAGGGCGCGACGAGTGACTTCACGGCCTTCGGCAGCTCGGCTTCGATCAGCTCTTCCAGCACCTTCATGCGCTGCTCGGCAGTCGTCGCGGCCCAGGGGTTGGCGGCAGCCTCGCGGCTGACCGGCCAGCGGGCGGCAACCGCCAGCGACTGCTCGCGCTTGAGCTTGAGGTCCTTCAGGTCGATGAGCGCGACGCGGATGGAGACATACGGTGCCACCACCGGCAGGCCGGGCTGGCCGTCGAAGCCCACCTGGGCCGCGGGGCGCTGGTCGAGCACGAAGCCGGGGCCTTCCAGCGTGGACAGGATGCGTGCCGGCAGCGCTGCGGCCAATGCGGGCTCCTGGCGGCTGCGCGTGGCGAGCAGCAGCCAGGCGGCGCCGCTCTCGCGCACTGCCTCGCCAAGCTTGCCGGGCAGGCTGAGCCGGCCGTCGACGAACAGCAGCGCCGGGTCGCCGAACAGGCTGCGCGTGGTCGACGTGTAGAGCTTGGTCTCGCGCGACTTGTCCACGGCCTTCACCGCCGCGTCCAGCGAGCGCAGCACGGCGTTGTCCAGCCCCCCGGCCGGCGCAGCGGTCCACTCGCCGGACTGCACCGTGTCGCCGCGTGCCGGCGTCAGGTTCATGATCTGCACGCTGTCGCCGAGCAGGGACAGCGCCGCGAACTTGTTGGGGTCGCGCGGCGTCTTGTCCTCGACGAAGGGCACGGGCGGCGGCAGCGGCTCCGAGCGCTTCTTCGGCGACTGGGCCAGGGCCAGCGCAGGCACCAGGACGGCGAGGGAGGCCAGGAGGTACGGCAGGGGTTTCATCGGGCGGTCAGAGCGGCAAGACTTGCGGATTCAACGGCGTGGGCGGCGTGGCGCCGGTCAGCGCGGCGATGAGGTTGTCGGCGGCGAGGCCGGCCATGGCCAGGCGTGTGGGCATGGTGGCGCTGGCGATGTGGGGCGTCAGCACGACGTTGGGCAGCGTGAGCAAAGCCGGGTTCACGCGCGGCTCGCCTTCGAAGACATCCAGGCCCGCCGCGGCGATGCGCTGCTCGCGCAGCGCGGCCGCCAGCGCGTCCTCGTCGACGATGCCGCCACGGGCGATGTTGATGAGCGTGGCCGTGGGCTTCATCAGCGCGAGCTCGGCAGCGGCGACGCAGTGGTGCGATTCGGCCGAGTACGGCAGCACCAGCACCAGGTGGTCGGCCTGGCGCAGCAGCTCGTCCTTGGCGACGTAGCGGGCCCCGAGTTCGGTCTCGGTCTCGGCGGGCAGCCGCGAGCGGTTGTGATAGACCACGTTCATGCCGAAGCCGAAGCGTCCGCGGCGCGCGATGGCCTGGCCGATGCGGCCCATGCCCAGGATGCCCAGCGTGCTGTTGTAGATGTCGGCGCCGGCCAGGAAGTCCCACGACCAGCTCTTCCAGCCCCCGTCGCGCAGCAGCCGCTCGCCCTCGCTCATGCGCCGGGCCGTGGCCATCAGCAGCGCGAAGCCGAAGTCGGCCGTGGTCTCGGTCAGCACGTCGGGCGTGTTCGTCACGAGCACGCCGCGCGCGGTGCAGGCGGCCAGGTCGATGTGGTTGTAGCCCACGCTCATCGTGCTGACGACGCGCAGGTCGGGGCAGGCAGCCAGCAGCTCGGCCGTGATGCGCTCGGTGCCGGTGATGTAGGCGCCGGCCTTGCCCTGCAACCGTTCGCGCAGCGCGTCGGTGCCCAGCGGCGCCTCGCCGTCGTGGTAGTCCACGCCGAAGCGGGCCGAGAGTCGGTCCATCACCGCCGCCGGCGCACGCCGGGCGACCAGCACTTGGGGCTTCAATGCATCCATATCCAGGCCATCACGAAGAGAAGCGGCAACAGCACCGCGCCGGACCACAGCAGATAGCCGCCGAAGCTGGGCATCCTGACGCCACGCTCCTCGGCAATCGCCTTGACCATGAAGTTGGGCGCGTTGCCGATGTAGGTCATCGCGCCCATGAAGACGGCGCCCCCGGAGATGGCCGCCAGCACCATCGCGCCCTCGTTCATCAGCGTCTGCGCGTTGCCGCCGGCCAGGTTGAAGAAGGCGAGGTAGGTCGGCGCGTTGTCGAGCACCGAGGACAGCCCGCCGGTCAGCCAGAAATAGGCGGCTGGCGACGGCTGGCCGTCGGCGCCCGTCAGCATCGCGGCCAGCGGCGCGAACACGCCGGCAGCCCCGGCCTTGAGCATCGCGATGACCGGCACCATGGTCAGGAAGATGGCGATGAAGAGCTTGGCGACCTCCTGCATGGGTGCCCAGGAGAACTGGTTCCTCTCGCGCACGCCGGCCGGCGTCAGCCACAGCGAGGCCAGCGTCACGCCGACGAGGCCGGCATCGCGCAGCAGCGCCTGCAGCGGCAGTGGGGTGCCCCACAGGTCGAAGACGATGCCGGGCTTCCAGGTGCCGCTCATCAGCACCAGGCCCACGGCCACGGCCAGCGGCAGCAGGTTGATGGCGCCTTCCAGGCCGAGCCTGGGCGTGTCAGGCGTCGGGTCCGCCGGCGTGACACCTTCCCTGCGGTACAGCCAGGCGTCGATGACCCAGAACACGGCCAGCAGGCCACCCAGCATGAAGGCCGTTTCCGGCAGCAGGTGGCTCACCGTCCAGAAGAAGCTCACGCCCTGCAGAAAGCCGAGGAACAGCGGCGGGTCGCCCAGCGGCGTCAGCGAGCCGCCGACGTTGCTGACGATGAAGATGAAGAAGATGACGACGTGGGCGTTGTGGCGGCGGTTGTCGTTGGCCCGGATCAGCGGGCGGATCAGCAGCATGGACGCGCCGGTCGTGCCCATGATGCTGGCCAGCACGGCGCCCAGCAGCATCAGCCCGGCGTTCAATGCGGGGCGGCCGTGCAGGTTGCCGCGGATGTAGATGCCGCCGGCCGTGGTGTACAGCGCACAGAGCAGGATGGTGAACGGCAGGTATTCCTCCACCAGCGTGTGCACCAGCACGCCGCCGGCCTGCGCCGCGCCGAAGGCCAGCGTGAACGGCACCAGCAACGCCAGCGTCCACGCCGCGGCGATCTTGCCGAAGTGGTGGTGCCAGAACGCCGGTGCCGCCAGCGGCATGACGGCGATGGACAGCAGCATGCCGGCAAACGGCGCGGCCCAGGCCAGGCCCAGTTCAGCTCCCGACAGCGCCATCAGTCCTCCAGGAAACGCGTGAACTCGGCCACCGGCGCGCGCTCGGTGACGAGGCTGTTCTCTCTCGCCTGCGGGTCGGCGTGGCCCATCGACATGCCGCAGACCAGCATCTGCTCGGGCGCCAGTTGCAGCTCCTCGGCGATCAGGCGGTGGAACTGCGTGAACGCCGCCTGCGGGCAGGTGTGCAGGCCGCGCGCGCGGGCCGCCACCATGACGTTCTGCAGGAACATGCCGTAGTCCAGCCACGAGCCCTGCTGCATGACGCGGTCGATGGTGAAGAACAGGCCCACCGGCGCGTCGAAGAACGTGAAGTTGCGGCCATGCTGGTGCTGCATGCGCGCCTTGTCGGTCTTGGCGATGCCCAGCAGCCCGTACAGATCCCAGCCCACCTTGCGGCGGCGGTCGATGTAGGGGCTGCGCCATTCGTTGGGGTAGTACGGGTACTCCTCCTTGTGGGCCGCGTTCTGCGCCGGGTCCAGGTAGGCGGCGTGGATGCGGCCGGACACGCGCTTGAGCGCCGCGCCCGTCAGCACGTGGACCTGCCAGGGCTGGGTGTTGGTGCCGGACGGCGCCCACGACGCGACTTCGAGGATGTCCTCGACGGTCTGGCGCGGCACCGGCGTGCGCAGGAAGGCGCGCAGCGAATGGCGCGTCTTGATGGCAGCATCGACCGCGGCGGTCTGCTCGGGCGTGGGCGTGGCGAAACGGCTCATGGGGTGAGGGTCTTCAGGGTTTGGAGGTAGGCCGGCGGCAGCTCCGCCACGGGGCGGCGGCTGTCGCGGTCCACATAGACATGCACGAAGTGGCCGCGCGCCGCGCAGGTGGCGGCGCCTTCGGCGAACAGGCCGATCTCGTAGCGCACGCTGGAGCGGCCCTGCTGCGCCACGCGCACGCCGGCCTCGATACGCTGTGGGAAGGCCAGCGACTCGAAGAAGTTGCAGTGGGTTTCGACGACCAGGCCGATGACGTCGCCGCCATGGATGTCCAGCGCGCCGGACTCGATCAGCAGGCTGTTCACGGCCGTGTCGAACAGGCTGTAGTAGACGACGTTGTTCAGGTGGCCGTAGACGTCGTTGTCCATCCAGCGGGTGGTCAGCGGCACGAAGCGGGGGTAGGCGTCGCGGGTGTCGGGCCGGGGCCGGGATTCAGGGCGTGACGTCATGTCACGCATTCTTTCATGAGGGTCTATCGCGGCCATGTCGCCCAGGTATCCGCGGCGAGGTTGAGCGTCCTGACCTGCACCGCCACTGTCGTCGCGAGGTCGTGTCCGTAGCCGCCGGCCATGCTCAGCGCCACCGGGATGCGCCGCTCGCGCAACGCGGCCAGCACGCGGCGGTCGCGCTCGGCCAGGCCATCGTAGGTCAGCTTCAGGCGACCCAGGCGGTCGGCCTCGTGCGGGTCGGCGCCCGCCAGGTAGAAGGCCAGGCCCGGCTGAGCGCGGCGCCAGACCTCGTCGAGTGCGCGGTCCAGCGCGGCGAGATAGTCGACATCGCCGCAGCCGTCCGGCAGGTCCACGTCCAGGTCGCTCGCCTCCTTGCGGAACGGGAAGTTGCGCGCGCCGTGCATGGAGAAGGTGAACACGGTGTCGTCGCCGCGGAAGATGGCGGCCGTGCCGTTGCCCTGGTGCACATCGAGGTCGATGACCAGCACCTTCAGCGTGTTTCGGTGGCGCCTTGACCACTCCGACTGCATCAACCGCGCCGCGACAGCCACGTCGTTGAAGACGCAGTAGCCCGAGCCCTTGTCCGCATAGGCATGGTGGGTGCCGCCGGCCATGTTGGCAGCCACGCCCTCGTCCAGCGCCGCGCGCGCTGCGGCGATGCTCGCACCGACCGAGTGGCGCGAGCGCGCGGCCATCGACGGGCTCCACGGAAAACCGATCTCACGCTGCTGGGCGGCACTCAGGTGGCCGTGCAGCACCGCGTCGATGTAGTCGGACGTGTGCGCCAGCGCCAGCTCGCCCTCGGTCGCGGCGGGCGCCGCCGCCATGCGCAACCGGCCCGGCTCGCGCTCGAAATGCTCGCGCAGCAGCCGGTACTTGGACTGCGGAAAGCGGTGCCCTGGCGGCAGCGCCAGGCTGTGGGCATCGGAGTGGAAGGCCAGCATCGGGCGCAACGATAGCGGCTGGCCCGCTTCGCCTTTGCACCCTTAATTTGCTGCACCGCAACAAAAGTGCTTGCAATCCCCGGGGGAACCCCTATCATTGGTCATGTTGCAGTGCAGCAAAAAGCACCGCAAATGGTTCAACCACCTGAAACGGAGTCCCACATGCTGACCGCTGAACAAGTCCTCGCCGCCCACAAGGCCAATGTCGAAACCCTCTTCGGCCTGACGAACAAGGCGTTCGAAGGCGTCGAGAAGCTCGTCGAGCTGAACCTGCAGGTCGCCAAGACCGCGCTGAGCGAAGCCGCCGACACGACCGCCGCCGCGATGTCCGTCAAGGACGCACAAGAGCTGCTGTCCCTGCAGGCCGCGCTGCTGCAGCCGACGGCCGAGAAGGCTGCTTCGTACAGCCGCCACCTCTACGACATCGCCTCCAGCACCGGCGCCGAAGTTGCCAAGGCTGCTGAAGCGCAGTTCGCCGACGCGCAGCAGAAGTTCGCCGCCGTCGTCGACACCGCCGCCAAGAACGCGCCGGCCGGCACCGAGAACGCCGTCGCGCTGGTGAAGTCGGCCGTCGCCGCAGCCAACAACGCGTTCGAATCGGTGCAGAAGGCCGCCAAGCAGGCCGTCGAAGTGGCCGAAACCAACTTCCAGACCGCCACGTCGCAAGCCGTCAAGGCCACGCAGACCGCGACCCGCGCCTCTAAGCGCGCCGCCTGAGCGACCACGCTTTCCTGAAGAGCCCGGTGCAGGCGTGCACCGGGCTTTTTTATGGCTCTTTGCGCGTTAACTGAGGATGGCGCTGGGCAAAGAGAAAAAATCTCTATTGGGATAGTGACTTGGCGCGGTTGGCCACCATCCACCGCTCTCCCTCTCCCACAAAGGCACTTCACTAC
>Ga0116227_10005626_pt1 | contig 26237 bp, 18 predicted proteins | sample S1TSphgellanicum_FD_89693 | JGI IMG/M metagenome (GOLD analysis project Ga0116227, IMG submission 89693) | Host-associated microbial communities from peat moss isolated from Minnesota, USA - S1T2_Fb - Sphagnum magellanicum MG | ecosystem: Host-associated > Plants > Peat moss > Unclassified...
AAAAAAAAAAACTACTGACCAAGTAAACTGACCCCTGGGGGGCAGTTTCACCCCATCCATGAAATCCCAGTTTCATCCCATGGTTTCCATCGGATCACACTGGGCTAGAGTGATTCAGCACCCGCCAGCGCACCATCCATCCACTAGATGCCTGAACACCAGATTCCATCGGATCACACTGGGCCAAAGTGATTCATCCATCGGCGCACCATCCATCCACTAGATGCCTGAACCTGAACCTCTCCCGTGCCAGGTCCATCAGCTGTCAGTTGGGTAATAACTATCACAGAGATCGAAATTCCCAAATCAAGAAATTCCTCAACTTACCGGGCCCCCCCCCCCCTTCTACAAAGCACACCACAGTGGTGTCTGTCTGTCTGTCCGGGCAGTGCCTGGAAACTGCCCGGACAGACAAACAAACACCACTGTTGTTTTAATATATAAAATTGCATACAACTTCTAAATATTTACATGGTTACTAATGTATGTTTGCCCATAAAGCTGGATTTTAAGAAGCGTCACATAAGTGTGCATGTAATGGAATTGGTAATAGACAACCACCAAACATTGGTTCCAAGATACCATATTGTGAGATAAGTATGATAAGAGCCCCAAGGGTGTCAATAGGATACACCTTGCCTTCATACCTTATCCAAATACATACATGTCCATAGTAAGCATTCTACAAAATGGAAAATCATAAATAATAACTACTAATAACATCAAAGCTTCCACAACCATTACATACCTTGCAATATAGTTTTTCATTATTAAGTACAATTGAATATTTCATTTGAAGGTAGGTTTATTTCAACTTGGAACCCAAGGGTTTGGATGGATTGAAATTGATGGTGGGCTAGCCATTCCTCTATCAAAGTAACAATACAAAAATGAATATCAAAAGACAAATCACACAATGAATTTTGATAATTTCATGAAGCTTTTTATTTGGTTTGTGGAATCAATATATTAAGACAAGTGTTTGTGTGTTCATTGGTAGGTTTGTTATGTTTTGTTTGGATGTCTATTTCATAACCCTCCCAAATCATGGCCCCCCTTTTTGGTTTGGGTACTATTGGAAAATGTAGGACACTAAATAACCCCCATCCAACTTCATGCGTGCAATGTCAAAAAATAATAATAATTTAAGTTTTTCATCTTTCTATGTAGTTTTGTCACAAAGTTTGACTAATAACTTGAAATCTTAAAAATAAATCCAAAATCAAATGCAATCTTTTCAAACAATAGGAAGTAGGTGAGTGATAATACCAAGATCCTATTTCCCTCTCATGGTAGGTTTCAGACCTCATGAGGAGCAACAAAACATTTTATTTATTTATTTTATGTGCATAACATTATAACATGAACCACATAGGTCTGCACAAAACAACAAGCCCGCAGCAAAGTTCAATGGGGAATATGAGATGACCCCATATAATTTGTTTGGTTATTTGTAGAACATTAAAAATATGAACCATGGAGGTCTCCGCAAAACCAAATAAGGCACAAAACAACAAGTCCACAAAGTTCAATGGGGGGAGTATAACATGACTCTCAAAAAGCCTTTGGTGAGGCGATGTGCATGTTTGTCATTTCACAATTTTTGAATCAATGGAGAAAAAGATATTGAATTTAAGAAGTAAAATTAAACAAGGTTCCATAAAAGCATCTCCACCGGTGCTCAGTATGTCACTCTAGATAATAAAATTAAATATCTAAGTTTAGCTTTTTTTTCTGACAACCCCACCAATAAAACTGTACCTGGAACTGCATATATGTGGGGTGGGGACTACTAATAGCAAACCACCTGGACCAATCATTATGATCGACCGATCAGAAATACTGAGCTGCAGATAGGTCTGATTTATTACACTCTTTTGTGGAGGTGCAGAACTGTGTTGCGCCTTTCACCAGCCACGGCCAGCTGCAGAAAAACCAATTTCCTGAGCTAAACCGGCACATTTTTACTTTTTCTCATTACATTGTACTGCCTGGAGTCACATACTGAACACTGTTGGAGATGCTCCAAGGACTGTGAATTCAGTTTGCCAGGAATAGTATTGAGATGGGTGGCTACAAAGAAAGTTTAATACACTTCGGCCCATAAGGGAAAACATTAGTGGGTATGGAGACAAAACTACATGGTTGACTTTGAGATCAACCCAATTAAGTTCGAAGTGAGTTGCTGCAAATTGGTAATGGAGACCCACCAAAATGGAGAACCTCGACAAAACTATGTAGTTGACTCTGCAACCTCAGTGAAGTCTGAACTCAAGTGGGGTAGATATGTCTAGAATGAGTTCTAGCCAAAGGATCCAGAGCTGGACAGACATGTCAGGTGATTGCAAACCTGCAATAGTGAAACAAATTACAGCAAGAATTCAAGTGGAAAGAAATGAAGTTCATTCAGGGTTTTATAACATCTGTTGTCCACACATTGACGTTGATTGATTGTCCAGGATCTCTCATAACTTTCTGTCACATGCACAAGGGCAAGAAGGTGTTGTTTTCTTCCGCCAACATGGTTTAGGGTGTTGATTGTTTGTTTGTTTGTTGGCCTTGCCTACTGCCAAGGCAAGGATATTGTGTTTAGATTCATTATAGAGTTTAGTATCTTAAGGGATTTTTATAGGCCCCTAGGTAATAATAATAGGTCTATTTTTATATGAGGATTTTTGAAAGATGATATTTTGGTTAAGTTGTGTTGAAACTTGAGATTAGTTATAGAGTTATGATATCTTGAAGGATTTTGGTTTCTTTTAGAGGATTTTTTTTAAGATTATATTTTTTCATGGTGAAATATTTGAATTTCCATAATTCTTCTTTTGCCTAAGATACTTTTTATTGTAAATGGGAAGTACCCCTGGTTTATTAATGGGGCTATTAGCTATTAACCCAGGCCAAAAATGGTGACAAACAGTTTTGGAGATAGAAATTTCATGCAGCCAATGGGAAGGCTCAGCATGAACTCAAAGTGCATTGTTTTCTTTTCTTTTAAGGTTTGGGGAGGGGGCGGGGGAGGAGGACTTTTTTCATTTTGCCTTTGTTCCCAACATGTTCCCTTTCAAGTTCCAATGAGGTTCCCAATGTGTTCCCCAATATCACCTCATTTTTATCCCATATGTTTTGCCCACAAAGTCCTCCACTTTTCACCTATATAGGTGGGCCAAAGGGGGAGGCACCATTCTTTCCATATAATCTTCTATTTTGGAGAGCCTCCATAGTTTCAACTTTTTTTTTTGTGATGGGCCAATCAAATTGGCTCATTGCAAACCAAAAAAAAAAGTTGAACTTATGAGGCACCCCCAACTAACAACTAATATGAAACAGGATAAATAAGTACCCCTGTTATTAGGAAAGGGTATTAGTGTAGGTAGTGCAAGGCTTGAAAATTGTCAAAGAACCAACAGATTTTCTTGCAATGGGTCAGGGTAGGTTCTTTGATCCATATGCTGATTGTTGTGAGAACCGTGGTTCATGGTCAATACTGGTTCTTTGATTTTCTGAGAACCCTCAGTCGGGGTTCTTCATACCCCAAAAAATAACCCACTAGTTCTTTCTTTAAAAACCGCCCAACACTGGTTCAAACCAAACGCAAGGGTTATAAGTTACTAGGTCTTAAAGTGTGTTAGTTCTTTGCAAGTTTGAAAAAAATTAAGTTGGGCTATCGATTAAGAAGGCACATACAAAGGCACTTCAAGAAATTTCTTAGTGTATTTTGGAAGGCACCTTATGTATGTGAATATCCTTCATGAAAAAGAGGAGAGACATTATGCCTACTCTTTAAGAGTGGGAGTCATCTTATGCCTATATAAGTAAGTGTAAGATTCCTCTCATTTTTAAGAGTAGGTTTAAGATCCCTCTCTCTCTCTCTCTCTCTCTCCCCTATGCCTCATGATCTAACATGTTTCTTATGTTCATGATTTTTTTTGTTTTTGTGTTCTCACATGTTCTCAATGATGTTCCTCAAGTTCTCAATGTGTTCCTTGAGGGTTTTGTCAATAGATCTCTTCATGGCCGTGCTATGCCCAAAAAAGTTACATTTGAACCTAGAAACCCTGATTTAGTTTAAGCATGGGATATTTCTAATATTCAGAAATAATTTAAATACTTTGCATTTTTGGCTCGGACTTGGGTCCTCTCTCTTTGTTTTTCCTTTCCCCTTTTGTTGGGTGCTTTCTTTAATAAAGCTTGCTAGGGTTTCATCACATTTAAATGGAATTGGGAATCTTTTATCATGGTACCAAGCAATGTTGTGCAGTTATTGATTTTTAAAATAATTGTTAAGTAATTTTTTTTAATAAAAAAGTTGGTGCCAATTAGCTTAACAGTATCAATATTTTAAAAATTGGGTTTTAATTAAGTTATCAATATTTGAAAGGCAATAATCATTAGTTATCCATAAGGGTAGGTTATCAAATGACCAATTAATAACCATCAATTATCCTACCAATTGTAAAGCCTATTATAAGGGTTTTTAACATATTTTATTTTATTTTATTTCCATCATAAAAAAATGTTAAGTGTTTTAGGATTGATAACCTACTTGGATGATAACCAAGTCATCTAGGTAGGTTATTAGATTTTGAAATTTTTAATACTCGTCTGTTAGGTTGTTAATCAATTAACAAAAAAATAAAAATCAGTAACCAACTGGTAGATTATTTATAATCAGATTGCTAACCTGGTTGATAACCGGGTCAAAACTCAATAGCCAACCAACATGGGTACCAATGTGGGAGCTGGTTCACACAATATTATGTCCATTGCGGTTAGTGTAACTTGGAGACCTTTATGGGTAGTTAACTTGAAAACCCTTTCTACCCATAAACTTATTATATTTGGGATAAAATCTTGACCATCCCTAACTCCATCATAGAGTTTAGTCCATACTATATTAAGACCCAGAAGCCAAAAGTTATACATTGTAATTCCATCAACAACTAGCCATATATGACAACATCTTGGAAAATCAAAGGTTATATACCATATCGAATTCCTCGAAGGGATTTTTTTCTTCAATTTGGTGAGGTCGGAAAATTCGCAGTTCTCTTTCTTTTAAAGTAGAAATTGGTTATTTGATAACTTATTTGTAACAATATGTAATTTTTTTGAAGTATATGAAAACCACATGGCTATCAATTGGATTTATTAAGTAATTTCAAAAAATAATTACATGATTAAAAAGTACATTTTAATACATATGTAAATGAGCAAAATCAAAAGTAACATTTTAATCATACTAGTCAAGTTTTAAATTTTCACATAAGTGTTGTATTCATCATGTGTCCAACGTTTATGTTTGATTTGACCAAATACACAATTTGTGTTAATCATAAAGAATATATTGAATTTTCATGTTAGTCAAAATTGACATAATTAGTCATTTTAAACTAATAAGTTTGACTCTTAGTTTAGTCACAATACTACTGCTATAAAAACCATGATTTTGTTGTAATAATTGTGTTATTTGTTTATCCACATCATGCATCAAACCCTTGCAACATAGAATTGGTAAAAATTCACAATGTTTTGGTAGAGGGTGGAGATACATTGCAATTCAAACAAACCAATTATTTAGGTGAAAATTTTAGCAAGATCATTGGAGACTAAGTGGAGCATGATCAAACATTACATTACCAAATTTGCAAGAAATTATGATGTGTTTGATCTTCGAAAATTTGCAACATTTGTAGATGATAATTTTCAAAAAGCTCTCAAATTATACAAGTTGAAGCACCCGCGACATCAATCATTTATACACTATTTGCTTGATTAAAAATAAAATGTCTTTTTTGGGTGACATGTAGGGAGATCTGAAGAAGTTGTGGTCTAGGAAAATAAATATTTACAACACCTTCTCATAACTTAACAACAAAGAGGTGAAAGTCCCTAAAACTAAAAATTTCACCTCCCACTCACATTCAAAGAGGCCACAAAATTCCAAGTTTGTAAAAAAAATATTAGAATGTGTTGAAACCTAACAAGTTTGTCATCAAAGCCAAAGTTCATACAATAATGAACATGACAACAACCTTAAAAATAGTTATTTATCTTTGACAACCAAACTATTCACAATGCTGGAGGAACACCTTATCTCGAATGGGGGAAAATAATACTTCAAACTCGAAAGTGTGGAAATTTGGAGATGTTTTGAATGTACCTCAAAATGATTATAGTCAAATTTGTTTGAGGCACATGAAAATCTTATTCATATTGCAAACAATAGAACTATGAGGTTCTAACATACATAAGAGTATACCATAAATTTGGCAAGCTAGATTTTTTTAAAGCAAACTTAGAAAAATGATGTTTTTATGGGATTGACAACAAGCAAGTAAGCAAAATGTTGAACAATAATTCCTTATTTTAGTGTTAGCAATTGCCTTTCAATGCCCAATGATGGTTAATGAGATCATTTTTCAAATTAGAAATAACTTTTGGTTTTCCATTTGTTCAATGCCTTCCATGTACATTAGTAATGACAACCCATGCTCAAATTGAATGCCAACATGCAACTCAAAGGATAACTCCAAATTCATATCATGTTCATTATTTTAAAATTTAAATTGTGTAATACATTGCACATGTCATAAGAAGGCCAAGATCCATTATTTGCATGAATTAATAATTGTTAGATGAAAACTTCATGGAAAACATTGAAACAATTATCCACATATTTGTTACTTTCTTCATATGCTTAAGCAAAGTGTTAATATTTCTTTTCTTAAGGGCTCTTAAATCTTTTGTACAAAAACCAATGAAAAAGATGTATATCATCCACCAACAAGTAATAATAAGCATAGATTTACAATTGACTTTGAAATTGAAATATGAATTTTGGTTGGATTTTTTCTTTTTCTTGGAATATTCAACCAAGTAGGGTTTTGTTATTATTACTATTATTTTCATGTCACACAAGGTATCAAATAATTGGAGTCTGGAAAATAATGGATCCACTTGGTCTCAATTTTCACATTTAAATAATACCCCCATTTACCAACTTCCTTGGATATTATTTTCGTAGTACATGCCTATTATGCATAAGGGTCATTCCTGGAATATTAAGCTTGAGAATCACCTATTACCCATGCATTATGCAATAAGGTCAAAATTTCAAAATACTTCACATGAGAACCACCTATTATGATGTCAAGACCTAGGTTTTAGGGTTTAATTAAATTTTTGAGGCCATGATTCCTAATTATGTGTTTTCAACATGCATAGATTTACTCCAATAATATTTTTTATTTGGAACTCATAAATCATGTTCCCATTGTTTATAAATCAAGGTCTGGCAATATGAGCATGGCAAATCTAGGTCCCCTATAATCAGTCACTTATTATTTGAATTTTTGAAAAATGTTATTAGTTATTTTGATTAATTAATGAACTAATTATATGAATTAAAAAAATTATAATTCATACAAATTTATTATCAGTTTAATTAATTGGTTCATAGTAATTAATTAAATTTCACATTAATTAATAACTCATTAATAATAAATTATTGAAAAATAACTCAGTATTACATATTAAATATTAATTTGGGTAGAAAACATCAAGGTATAAATAAGCATATCCATATGTACACCAAAATGAACTTTCAAGATCCTATAAACATTGCTTTTAGTTTCACATCTAAATCAAATATGTCTATCCAAATAATTATTTAGTTAATGAATTTAGATCATTAATTAATTTATAATTATTTATAAATTAATAATCATCCTAAATTATCAATCTAATTAATTATGAAGTATCCCCAACTTGGATAAATTTTTATTTGATTATAAATAAATAATTAGTTTGTTATTTAATGTAAAATTAATTATATGAATTGCATTTTTTATTCATAATGATATACAATTATTTGGTAAAATCGATAAGTTCATAAATAGTAAGTGTATTAAACATAATTAATATCTAACAATCAAATGTTTGAAACACTATTTTTTCATAAAACATTAGACATGAATATGTTTATTTATTAAGTTATAAGCAATTGCGCTATAATCATAACATAATTCAACTTTAGTACTTTAGTAGTGACACATTAGTGGCCTTATTAATTGTATCAATGGTAGTCATAATTGAGAACTAGTTGCAAATGTATCCAACAATGGGAGATGGAAATGTGAACACATAACATGATCACATGTATGTATATTGTATATTGGTTGCAACATAGTTGCTGGTTTAGTGGCACATTTACAATAGTTCTAAAATAGTTTCCACATGCAACTACAATGCAACTCTTGAAAAAATCAAACATGGTTAACTATATATGTATGTACAATGTGTAAAAATTATTATATAAAATACCCATTTTCAACTCACTTGAATTATAATATAACTAATTGATTTTTTGAGGTGGCAATTTATTTTCTAATACCCCATATTTCTTCGGGATAGTTACACAATTGTTGTATATGAATTGTTTTTTTAATTTTAGTTGCAGGGTAGTGTGGTTTCAACAAACATGATTTCTCATAGTGGTTGTCAAACAATGGTCTTTTGCAACATGAAGTCCTCAACTCCAAACTACAAATTGATTTTTGACAACACATTTTGTAATTTGTTGGCCACATAATTTTCCCCATTTTAAAAAATTTCTCCAGGCTTAGGCTACATTAACTACCTCACATTATTTTGACCAATTTTCATACCTTATTGCCTTACAAATGAAAACTTTTTATGGTGGATAATTTTGAATCCTTCATCATCTGTTGTTTCAACCATGTTTTTTCTTAACTAAGTTAAATCAAATTTGTAGATGTTGCCCAAGTTTGTAGACTTGCCTTGCGGATGAATTTGCTCTAATTCCAATTCATGAATGATGTTTCCACTCCTAAAGCTTATGATAGATTTTGAAGGGTTGTGGGTCTGAATACACATAAAGGAACCAACAAGATTACTTTATAAAAGGATTGTGAGTCCTTTTTAGTCCTTTTTTGACATATGAAATTTTTTTTGAATGAAATATTTTGCAACTTGTTATTAAAAATACATATAGTTGCCCCAATAGATCACATGTTTTGTGTTAATCATTGTTGGATAAATATGAGTTTTTCAAAGTGTGTAAATTTTGCCAAATTTTGTGTTTCATCTTCAAATATTATTATAATTTTAAGTCATACCAAAATATGTTAATTACTTTAGGATTTTTTTTTTAATATCATAAACTACAACTTTGTTTCGTATGTCATCACATTACACCTTATTTACATGTGGTAAAAAACTTTTGAAATTTGAAAATTTTGAAAAATACTATTTAAAAAAAATTTAATTCCATATCTTTTAAATTGTGAGTGCATTTAAAACTTGGGTAGTTACTATCATCTAATTTTTTTTACCATCAAAATTGTGTTATTACAAGAGTCTTTTCCCTAGTTTTTTGTAAAACTAACCATAATCTAACACAATACATATTCAAGTTCAAATGTCCTTTTGTAAAACCAAAACCCAAAATTAAATTTAATGAATTTCTAATTTGAATTCCTCAACATTCGTATTAGTAATTTAACATAACTTTTAAATGTCAAGAAAAAAAAACATGTAAAAAAATTCATAGTTTTCACCATTATCTGACATGGTTTTTGGCTCCAATTTCTATATTCACACCTTTGTGGCACCTTGTTAGATTTAAATAGTCCTTGACCTTGTGGTCTAATGACATACATAATCAACAACGCACTATGTGGTGATCATAGATAATCACCACCTCAACATCAAGGCGGTCAAGTCCCGCAATCAATAGCTTATTTATTCACCCTTTGCCAAGTTCCAACACCACATAAAACCTTGGGTGATTTTGAGCACAAGACTTGTGAAGATCTACATCAAGCATTTTTCCAACATAGTTAACAATTTTGTCCTCCATGGTCCTATATTCTATTGGAAACATATTTAGGGTTATACGAGTAAATAGTTTGAAGCCCATTAGGTGGTCTAAATTGAAGGCTTGAACCTATTGATAGATTGCATATCACCATGGTAACTTATGTGGGGTGAGTGCCAAGATTGCCCCGTTAATCTTAGGGGTTTCAACATTAATAAAAATAAATCCTGTTTTAACATCCATCTTGAACATTATTTGCCCCAAGTTTTTTTTTGTTGTAAGAGAATTGAGAATTCATAGCCAAAAAGCAAGGTTGCCATTTGCGATTTTACCTCCAATGAAACTTGCTATGATAATATGTGCCTTGTGATAGTTAATTTCTGCTTTAAATGCGTCCAAGTCCAATGTTGCATGTGGCATAGACTCTAGTTGGGGGGAAGGTTTCACCACCGGTTGATTTGAAAGGGTTGATATGCTTTCCATTAAATTCCCACAAACCCAAACTTCACCCATAATGACATTTTCCATAATGGTGTCAATGTTGGAACCTTGATTTGCAAACCCATTTATAATTGATGGGATGAGGTGAGACTCTTTCATAGGTGGTGGAATTATTTAATTTTTGTCTTTGAAGGAATTAGGTCTTGCATATCTTTTGAATATTCCTTCAAAGGATTCAACTAGAAGAGCGAAGAACATTATTTGGCCATTAAGGTGGTGAAATGGGACCAAAGACCACTACACCTTGAGGGGAAATAAAGAGACAAAAATGAAAAATTAAACTACAAGCAACTTGCAAACCTAAGAAGCGATGGGTGTTTGAAAAAAACAACTAGATCTTTTTCACATTCTCACTTTCCTATTCCGAATGCACCACAAATTATTAACTTTGGGGCAACCATTTAGACCTATTCATTATAGCTTAGCATAGTCCATAAATGCCTCCCAAACAAGACTTTGCAACTTCTCTCGGTGCTAACAAAATCATTGCATTCAATCCAAATGAACCAAAGGGTAATACCTCTTAGTTGGGCCCACATTGCATGGAACTTGTGAACCCTTTTGGGGAGTCTATTGTCAAAGATGCATTGCTCCCATGAAGGGAGCTTCCATGTGGTAAACACAAATTCTATTCAAAATTGCTTTTTACTTACTAATAAAATAATACAAATTATATTTCAAAAGTACTTACCACATACACAATCTATAGTTTTATTCATTTTAATTCTTCTATAAACTATATTCACACATTTTTCTTATTATGATTATTGTTTCCTTATTTCTCAAATTTTATATTATTTTTAATAATCAAAATTTATGATTAGAGTTCCGTGATTCATTTAGAAAACACAACAATTTTAAAATAGATTCATTATTTCCTCATCAATATTCTATTACTCTTTTTACTCATAATTCAACATGTCAAACATTTATAATATAAAGTGTAGAAATCCAAAATGAAAAATAAGAAAATTTATTGTTCACATCCCAACAAAACTCTAAACTACATATTGTGTTTCTAATCTATTCTCTAGCAATTATTTAAGTTTTTTATGTGTGAAAAACAATCTCCCAATCCTTATCAAAGTCCAAAATTACATCTGGAGTATTTTTCCTTCAAAAGTAATATGAACATCAAATTTATGAAATGTCTTCATCCTATCCAACCACTCAACCATTTTCATCCTACTTTATTGAATCTTTACCATTCACCTAGTAACACCATAGCTTGAATTGTGGTCTTGAGGTTGTTCAAGGGTACTTCAACAATTACAATTGCATTTGACAATGGTAAAGGCCCATTTCCACACTTTTTGCACTTGCGAGCACTTATAGAAGCAATGGAAAATCATCTTATACACACCCATACAAGACCACTCACATGCTTTAGATATGTTTGTGTTGGGGAATGTTCGCCAATTGTTAACTACCACTATTCTATGCCACGTCACCCAAATGAATCCAGATTCTTTTTTTGCTTGCTCTTGGTGCCATACTTGCTTCCACCCTAACTTTTTTTTGTTGGTGGGACTATTCCTCCATTTTTCTTGCACACTTTTTTCTAGGGGTTCACATGGCTTCACCCATTAGAGCAACCATTTTTGGAACTATAGTTTAGCAATTTCACAGTTCCATCCCACCTATTAACATCAAATTGCAATTCCAAATTTTTAGCAAGCTTTGTAAACTCCAAAAAAAAATTTTAAGGTTGTAAACAATTAAATAATATAAAGGCTACAACATTGATTCAATGTGGGATACCAAAGGTAGTTTGGATAACACAACAATAACCAAATTGGTTTGATGTGGCATATAGTGCACACCAATAAAAAAAAGGACCAACTATAGGTTTTTGCTTTTAGTCCCACCTTGAACCATGTCGCAAATTTCCAATATTATGAAAAATTCAATAGAATCCATGTAAAAATCATTAAAAATATGTTTGTGCAAAATCTCTAGGTTTCAAAACTATATATATATATATATAAATGATGTGTTTTTTTTACTTGTGATGTTTTGATGTGAAGTACGTAAAATTTACATTTTAACTAAATTTGTGTAATTATCGTGATGTAATTCTAGATAAAATTGTGATTTTTATGTGTTGAACATGAACATTCACATATGTCATTCAAAAAATGTCTCATCCATTTGAATATTTGAGATATGGAATATGTACAAATATCATTTATATTAACCATAACACAAAATTCATGCAATTTTTATGAATTGTGATGTAAACTTTTCATTGAAAACTCCTCCATATTTAACAATGGACTTCAAAAGGATTCTAGTAACATTATCTATATAACACCCACTTGCACAAGTTCTTTAATGTTAGTAAAATTGGAATTCAACATTAATCTTTCATGATATTAACATGGACATTGATCCATTGTTGGTTGTCCATTGTAATGACCCCATCTACATTCCCTAAGAAAAAATTAACCCTTTGCACTATAACACTATAATTAAAAATTTAATACCATGGATTATTTTAACCATTTTGTAGTCACTACCATCTATCTAATGTTTTTAAAGGTTTTTTAAAAGTTTCAAAATGAAAAACAACTCCCTAATTGTTTCAAATTTAGACATTGGGGTACCATGGCTTCAAAGGTGGAAAATGGTGGTGAATTAAACCATTGTTTTTGAAAATCCAAGATGAACATTAAATTGCATCAAAGATTTTTTCAATATGTTTTCCAACTAAAATCCTCTTATTTTTGGCATGTGTAAGTTGTTAAAATACTAGTTCCCAATAATAATGCCAACAAAAATAACAATCGTGCTTTTTGCTCAACATGCTTCTTCAAAATATTTAACTTTGATAACAAAGTTTCTCCTTTTCCTCCATAGGTGTACAAACCATGCATTTCACTTGATAGAACAAACAATAATCCCTTATAACAAATTTGGCACAAGGAAATTCAGTTGACCAAAAAATTTGAAAAAACCCAAACCTTGATAGAATATCTTTTTGATTTGTTGGAAAAAAAAATTTGTGCACTAAAGCAACAAGACTTAGAAACAACCAGTAGTTTAAAAAAATGAAATGTAAATGAAATGCACTTTCACTATACAAGAAGAGCTTGAAGTGAAATTTTTTAGGACTTTCAATGGTGCCATAACAAGCTTCATAAATAAAAAGCAATTATACACAAATTAGATGAAATTGAACTAAACATGGGTAAACTTAACATAATTGTGATTCTTACAAACCCGAACAACACAAAGTTTAAGATGCCAAACAAAAAAAAAAGAAGGGAAAAATATCACCCTTTTAATTTTGGGGTGGAATTTGCATGAATCCTTTTATATGTAGATCAATGTTGAAACTTTTGAAGTTTTTTAGTGTTATCAACAATGCAATAAACTCCCGCTACTTCCCCCATAATTGATATGGGCAAATGTTGTAAAGACAAAATTTTGCCACTGGACTTTGAATGATTTGAAGATCGACTTGTGAAAAAACCACAAATGTTTTCTTTTTTCGCTTTCAAATTTTATATTAATGGGGCAATGATGAGAGTCTCCAAGTGATCTAGGCCATGGCTCAAATTTTTTTAATTTGATGTTTAATTGTAAGGCACATTGTCCTAGATGGGATTCTCAATTTCCTTTGTGTGTTATTGGTTGTCAAACTTAGCTAGAATTCGCACATCTCCTCAATTAGAACAATACTATCTTGACTCTTTTGATAAAGCTTGGGGAGGGCAATTCCTTCTCAACAATAAGGACTATCTTGATGTTAGGTGGTCATACCGCTCACCCAAAATGGGTAAGTTACTTGAATGTCTGGTTGGCATGTGATTCCTCTCCCCTTGGCTGTGTGTTTGCCGGCTGCAACCATCTATTACCACCATTTTCTAGCTTTCAAAACACAAGGCAATTGGGACTTGAAAGCAAAACCACCTGCTAGCTATTAGTTTTTGGGGACCAGAAGTTCATTAAGCAATCTAGCTTGCTAGATGGTTATGATTTGGTGATGTACCCTAATTGATAGTCATAGATTGGCAATGCCCTTAATCCTTATTGCGTTATAGAGGTGAAACCCTCAAGCCATGAAGGCACTATTGGCAATGAAGAGTAATGTAGACAACCGGATTAGACTGACGATGGAGGGAGACAAGTAGTTTGCCCTCTGGTGAACAAGGTGGGTGTGTGGGGCTGTTTGGGGCTATACATCACCAGAAAAAGAGGCCTTGGCGTAGACTCATTGTGTTTCAGAGATATCCTGGGTCTGTGGGCCTTATTACCTCTTGTGAAGCACAAGGGGAGGTCACCATAAGCCTTTACATGTTAGATTGGGGGCAACAGGAGTGAGAGGCACCTTATACCTGAGGAAGCATTAGTAGAGTATGTAAGGTGCTGAGTCTAAAAAACAGTAAGGAGTTTATCCATATTTGTTGGCCTTCATATTGAAACCCTTCCTCTGTTCATGTATCTGGGATTTCTGAAAGAAAACTGCTGGGCTACCAAAGCTCACCAGCCTCCCCACGATCACAACAATCTCACTGCTATACGCTTAACTAAAGAGACCGCCATCTAAAACTGAATGATGAACACGTAATGCTTCGATGATTATTCACGCAACTATCACCTAGAGATTCTGCCTGATTATTATGATTCATAATTGTCACTCAGGAGAGATTCCGCTCAAGTTTCTTATAGTCAACTGTTCTTTCAAATATATAGCAAATAGTTTATAAAGTTTGTAATGATGTGGTAGAACCTCTCACCTCTCGCGTGTGCCCATAACCACGAAGATTACATGACCCAGCACCCCCACCAGTGCATCATCCATTAGAAACCCATTATGTTTCAATTACCAAGGGTTCCATCTAAGGAACTTCTCATGTTAAAACCCTCTTATTACCCCCCTCACATTAACCTAAACCCTAAACTAACTGCATGAGAAGGCAAGTACGATAAGTAAGTAGGTAGAGAATGTAAGTGGTTATTATGTAGTTATGTGATTAAGTAATGCCCTTGGTTGCTACTAAAGTAGGTAGATGCATATGGATATGGTTAGTACCACTGTTGGTCAGCTATTACTTTTTTTTAATTTTTTTTTCCCCCCATAGTGGACCAGGTAGGTCATTTTATAATATTAAATCACAAGAGGGTATCAATATCTAAAATCAAAACCTATTAATTATCAATGTCATTCTCAAAATAATATCTATCATTATTAATTTACTCAGGTTGGTTTTCAAATACCCACCTTGAAAATCCTCAGTTATGCTACCCAGGTTGGGTAGGTTACAATGTGTATATATATATATATATATTTAAAATTGTGTGTTTTTTTTTCTTTTTGATAAACATGTATGGAGATTTTAATAACCTACCCGGATGATTGGAATTTCTCCCACCCCTGGTTCACTCGCCCAGGTCCTCTCTCACAATTGCCAAATGGCACTCACAATGGCAAGGACCATTTACATGAATGCAGAGAGATCTCTGCAAGGCCAAAAGAAAGAAAAGTTTCCCTCCCATAGGGTATTATAGAGGGAAGAAAAAATTTCAGCTTGTCTTTTCTTGTGGGACCTCCAGGAGGCAGCAGCAGAGTGAAGGGAAGAAAAAATTTCAGCTTGTATTTTCTTGTGGGACCTCCAGGAGGCAGCAGCAGAGTGAAGTGGTGGTGCTTGTAGCAAGCGAGAGCAAAGTCTGAGAGAAAAACGAATGACGTCAAGTCAGCAAAGAAGAAGCAGCAGCAGTTGATGATTGGATTCTGATTTTCTGGAAGCGTTCTTTCATAAAACAAATTGTTGTGTATGCAACCGAAAAAAACAAAACTACTAAAAAGTTGGAATGAAAAAGAGAAATCAGTCCGAGTAAGTCGCTCCAGGACAACAAAATTTCTGAATTGATTGTGGGATACTTATTACTAATTATGATGTGCAGAACGCGCATCCAACCAGCTTTAGTCCGTCGTCGTCATTAACGAGAGCAAAACGAATGGGAATGGGGTGCGCGGGGGTTTGTCGCGATCATAATAACTTCGTGCAGTTTGTGCATCTTCCCCCCTGGGCCACACTTCATCAATGTGCACCTTGTAATAACTGTCTGTAACTGTAATCATAGCAACCTGATGGAAAGAGATCCTAAGGACCGGACATATTTCACACTCCCAATGTAACTGTGATCACAGAAATGGAAAGAAACCCTAATAAGTGCACACATTTCACACCCCCATGTAACCGTGATCACAACAGCCTAATGGAAAGAGACCCTAATAAATACACATATTTCACACCCCAATATAACTGTGATCACAGCAGCCTCTAGTGGAAAGAGACCCAAAGAAGGTACATATTCCACACCCCCATCGCCATCTCTCTCCCTCGGTCTGTCAGATCCGTTGTAATTCACTCCTGTCCCTGTGCTCGTCTTGGTCGAGTTTTTGCTGTTCTGGAATCTGGAACTCCTCTTCTGGGAATTCATTGCAATGCGTTGCAGTGGTGAGCAGAAACAGCAGCAGCAGAAAACAACCATCATGGTCAATCGATCTACTGATCGCATTCCCTGCAAGTTCATGGACTTGGAGAGTTGCTGCGCTGATGATCGAGAGGATCAAACTGTGGTGTCTGAGTTTTTCGGGAGTTTGTTGCGAGGTCGTAGTATGCTTCCTTATTTCATGTTGGTGGCGTTTGAAGCTTGCGGCATTCTGCGCTACTCGTTGCTTCTTTTGTTCTCCCCAGTGTACTACTTTCTGAATTACTGTGTGTCGGAGTCTTCCGCAATCAGGTTGCTGATCTTTCTCACTTTCGCGGGACTTAAAGTCAGAAAGATAGAATCCGTGGCACGCGCGACTCTGCCCAAGTTCTTCTCTGAAGATGTCCACCCGGTTGCATGGCGAGTGTTTTCCTCGTTCGGTACACGGTACATGCTCACCGCGGCACCACGCATCATGGTGGAATGCTTTGCAAGAGAGTTCCTGGACGTTGATGCAGTGATCGGGACCGAGATTCAAGTCACCAAGAGCGGGCGAGCTACCGGATTAGTCAAAGCTCCTGGACTTCTGCAGCGCATTGTGAAACGTGATGCACTCAAGGCCGCATGGAAGGGCGAGAATGCACCGGATGTCGGCCTTGGAGTTGGCAACGACGACTATGCATTCCTAGCTCTTTGCAGGGTTCTCAGCTTTCCTACATTTTCTCTACAATCTTGTCTCAAAATGCAGCGATAATTGTCCATGCAAACAATGGTCTCGCAGCATCTCGGGGGCAAGGGATGGGTACTGACGAATGGGTCCTCGTTGTTTGGTCCAGGAAGGCTACGTCGTCCCTGCAAACACAACAGAGATGGAGCCGCCACTGAGAAAAGAGAAGCTCGCCAAAACAATAGTCTTCTACGACGGACGTCTTGTGCAACGACCCACTCCTTTTCTCGCTCTCATCACTCTCCTTTGGATGCCTGTGGGCTTTATCCTCGCCATCTTACGCATAGCTGCAGGTGCACTTCCGATGAGTTGGGGGTATTTTCTCGTCACTTCGCTTGGCGTCAGAGTGGTGATCAAGGGGAAACCTCCCGCTTCCGTGCAAGACAAGAATGGTACGAAGCTCGGAGTACTGTTCGTTTGTTCTCACAGATCTTTACTGGATCCTATTTTTCTTTCAGTCGCTTTGGGTCGGCGTATCACGGCGGTTACGTACTCCATTTCTCGTCTCTCTGAGGTGCTTTCCCCCATCAAAACTGTGGCACTTACCCGCAACAGAGATCAGGATGCCGCCAACATTCGCAAGCTTTTGGCGGAAGGAGATTTGGCGATCTGTCCTGAAGGAACCACTTGCCGTGAGCCTTTCCTTCTACGGTTCTCTTCCCTCTTCGCGGAGCTGACAGACCAAATCACCCCAGTTGCCGTGAACAACAGTATGTCTATGTTTCATGGCACTACTGCTACCGGATGGAAATGCATGGATCCTTTCTTCTTCCTCATGAACCCTAGGCCTGTCTATGAGGTCACCTTCCTCAACCAACTGCCCCAAGAGCTTACATGTGCAGCTGGAAAATCGCCACATGAGGTAGCAAATTATACTCAGAGAATTCTTGCTGCGACTCTGGGCTTTCAATGCACTAATTTTACTCGCAAAGACAAGTACCGCATGCTTGCTGGCAATGATGGAAGCATTCCTGTGAAATCTTCAGCTTGAATTGCTACTGCAACAACAATAAACTCTACTTCTCCTGGAACTCCTGCAGCAGCTAAAAGAGATCAATTCTAGCTTCAAATGTTTTGATTCCTTTGATCACCACTGACCAGATGATGCTCACAATAATGGCACATGGTAATGGAGACATACATGCGCAACATTCATTGGGTTGTTGATGATTCACATTGTGAAAGATAATTTCTGCTGTAGAAATTTGGGTTGATTTTGTTAAGTCTAGAACTTCTTGTTGATGATTCACATTGCTGAGTACAATTTCTGATGTAGAAATTTGAGTTGGTTATGCAAAGTCTAGGACTTGAGGTTAACTCAAACTTCTACATCCTCACCTACCTGCAGGTGGAAGCTGGTTGCAAAGATTGTTGACTTTCAGTCTTGACCTTTTCGTTGGATGTTCTTCCTAGTTGGTTGTAATATATATGAATATATTAGTCTGTTGCAGACAGACTGGTAGACTTCAATGGAAAGACTCTGGCTCAGATATGCAGCTTTTGTGCAATAAAGAGGGTAGAAGTTTTCAAGTTCATGCATTTATTGATCATGTACTTTGCAGAATGTTCAGAGATTCTATATCCTTTGCATTTTGTGATACTTCTATATGCAACATTAACAAAGCCCACAGAAGTTGTAATGCTGCTCTGAAATTTGCAAAGATGTGAAGAAGATGAATGAAGAATTTTTCTGTCAAGTATTGTAATAAGTGACTCAACTCCATGATGACAAGGAAATAGTGATGGGATGAAAATAAGCACTAAAAAACTGTGATGGCTGCGCTGAGATTGCAAGAAATTGTGAAGTGCTTTGGAACTCATACTTGGGAGGTGGGGATAGTTCCTTTGCTGTTGATGATTAAAGGGTCCTGACAGAACTTGCAGTGGTGCAATGAGATTACAAAGATTTGAATGGTGCTTTGAGACTACAAAGGTTGCGAAGGTCTTTTGCAGTGGTACTCTGACTGGTGCTCTGAGATTACAAAGATGTGAAGGCTTCTTGCAATGGTGCTCTGAATGGCACTCTGAGATTACAAAGATGTGAAGGGTGTTTGAAGGATTGTGTTTCAGAGATGCTGATATCTCCTGGGCTGCTGCCCTGTGATTCTGAATGTGGTGGGGTCCTGCACACATGGTTGAAGTCTGCAGGAAGGATGTTTTGGATGTTTTTGGGTCCTCTTTTTTGATCTCGCAATCTGATTCTGAATGTGGGTCCTCAATACAAATTCTCTCAGGAGACTAGACTTTTAGTGGAAACCATAACAGCTACTGAGGAAACACTTGTGGTCCATGGACTTCACTTTGCGGTATGTCCATTGCTCAACACTTATGATGCACTTGTCCTATCAATGCAGACAAATGACCAATATGTGGATATCTTTCCTTCCAGGATCTTTTTGGTCACAGATGTTTTTTTGTTTGTTCCAACTTCTATTGCTCCTCTAAAGTCTTCATAATGTGTGCTACTTTATACCCATTTGCTTCAATTCTCTTCAGTTGACAAAATGGTCAACTGTGCCACAGTAATTGAAGTCACATTTTACGGATAACATACAAAAAATCATGCTAATCACACTGGGGACCAGTCAATGGAGTACCCAGCAGTCAATGAAACCCTAAATGTTTCATGACTTGTAATAAATTCTGCCATTACTAATGAATTTAAACTCTTCCAGGGAGTAATGTCAGAGTACTACAGCATCTGTTTTTTTGTGCAAGCAGAATTCAGTGTTTTTTTTTCCAGAATTTTTGTTTGTTGCCAAAGTGGCAATCATCCCTGCGAATATCTAGTCAAATCTGGCTATAAACCAGAAGTAAAGTACAAGTCTTCAATCATCCTGTTATATTTCTGTCTACACATTGAAAACCAAACAGATGAATCTGATGATTTTAACCTTTTTTTTCCTTCGCTTGTGGAGACTGATAACCTAAAATATCACTTCTTTTTGAAGTTTGAATTTTGTTTTTCAGCAACATTTCCCCAGTAAAGAAAAGGCTGCTGGAATTTTGCTGTAATCCATGCACAACACATTTTTCTTTCTATCTCTACTTTTGGTTCGCTTATTAACCCTAAACACCTATATGGCTTTTCAAAGAAACTTCAAAGGGGTCTGGAGTCTGGACAGATACCTGTCCACTTGGCTCACAAAAGGTTGATTACAAAAGCGTTTGGAGTAGGAAGGTGTTTGTATATATAAAATGCACCAATTCTGTATGTAGACTCTGTCAAACTTGAACTTCTAACATCATCTACAGCCAAATGTGAGTGCGGGCAGTCCTCAGCTGTTTCCTCAGAATATCCCTGTGAGCCTTCCAGCCTTCACTTGGACTTCCTGTTTTTTGTATCTCATTTTCTGTGATCATATAAAGCTCCCTATTTATTATTTTACCAGGCCTTTCAGTGTTATCCATCTATGAGCTCCTGAGTGGTTCAGAAATCTGGGTGTCACAGTTGGTGGTCAGTGAAACTCTCTGGCAATGGCTTCATCCTTCCAGAGAATCCAGATGATTGTCATCGATTAACTCCCTGTCTTTGTCCCTACTTCATGATTTTACTCTGTTAATAGACCCAGACATCTCAGCATCAAGTCCTGACTTGTCTGCACATGATGACTTTCATGGTCTCAACTTCAATGTTCACTTCCTCTGGATTTTATCAATTTTTGATGCTACCACCAGGCACTTTCATAACATGGGAACCCAGTCACCTGGCATACCGTCCAGCACCATGACCTGAGCCTGCCAAAGTCAATCAAGTAACAAACAACAACCAGCAGGTGAAAGTAAGAAAACTTGCCCAACTGCCTGTGACATTTGCAAACTCAGTGAAGCACCTTTGAGACATGTACAAGGAATAGTTCAAGTTCCTGCTCCTAAAAGTTGCAATGCCATGTAAAACTGATTTTAAACAAAGCCATCACTTGATGCAGGTGGGCATGTTCTTCCTTTAGATGTTTGCTGACTGTCTCAGAGGGTTGTGCATTTAATCTAAATTCATGCACGGGAGGATGTTGTCCAAGTGTTCTAGAATCCATCACAGTATCTTATTTCAAAACTGAAAACAGACAGAATGTACATACTTTGGAATTTCTGGTTATGCTCAGCAATCCGCATCAGTCGATGCTGTTGCAGCAGCTCTTTTTTTTTCTGTGCACTCTCTTGTGCTCTCTTATCTAGCTCCTCCTGTTGCCTGAGACGCAGTGCTGCAACATCCTCTGGCTTCTCCACAATAAACAACATCACCTTGGTCAATGGCATACTCGTACCCACTACACCTGTCAGATGTACAAATTAAAGCAACCAGGCGTATTAACAGTCTCTGGAAAACCTTGCAATTTCACATCATGGAAATAAACATCTCCTGAGCAATAACAATCTTAAAATGTTAGTTACATCCCTGATTAGGAGCACATGTTGACACTTACAGAGACTGACTTGTTGTCTGTACCCTGAGTTTGTGTATGGAAGAAACTTGCACCCTTCTGTAATACAGGGAGGATCCAGCTGCAGAGGAATATGCAAGAAACACAGCTGAAGAGAACCTGGAAGATGAATCGCAGACCTTCACCAGAGTCCATCCACAAAATAATGTTTCCTGGCAGCTGGGTCACTGCCAACACAGAATTTGACAACCTCAATCAATTGCTAACCTGCGGATATAAAACAGAAAAGATTGGTTCCAAGACTAAATATTGTCAATGCTCCAAAATAGTCTATTCACACATGCCCCATGGCTACCTACTTGCATATAGAAGTGCAATCCCCGAGTGAACCATTTCACCATAGTCTCCCATAGAATTCCATTTCATGCCTACAAATACAGCAACTAGGGTTGACACTCCAGCTGCCAGTATTGAAACAGCAGTTATCACCCCCACTCGTCTCCTTCCTTGTGAATCTCTCAGAAACAGAGGCAGCAGTGTGAGTGGAGCTGTGCACCCGTAACAAAACCACTTTAGGGTGAGCACCAACAAGCAGAGGAAACAAAAGAATGCACACTAAAGCGCACCAAGGGCATGAGTTTGACCCAACTATCACAGAGATGATGCCTCGCATTGTGTTTGAGTTTTACATGTAAAACTTACTCATGGCAGCCAGAAATAAGCCCACCAGCAACAACACAGCATTGGTCTCACTCATCACAGGTAACACCATCTCGTCACCTTCGTATGTGCTTTGCCCTTCTCCTGCGGCCACTAGAGCATTGGCTTCCATGGCTGCCACTACTGCTCCGACTCTCTTTCAAATTGTGGTTGCGATCGAGAATCCTTCAGCCCCGTCGTCCACCCCTTCGCATCTACTACTCTCTGCTACAGCATCCACCTCTAAAGACCTTCAAACATGGACAAGAAACCCTAAAGTCCAGAAGAAAAAGAACACAGAATAAAACACTGTTGTTGTTGATGATGATGGCAAGCGTGCTGGTCAATCAATCACTGCTATCCTCCTCTCTCTCCCGAGAAAACAGCGCGAAAACGATGAAAACAGGACAATTTTCTTTCTTTAGATTCCACACTGAACAGTATCATCAAGCGTTTGGAAACCCTAATTTCAGCAATGATACCTAATCTTTGAATGCCAGACAGGGAGGGAGAATGTCTTGAAGATAGTGAGGGACGTTGCAAGTTCTCTCATTGCACGAAATGGAACACATCTATCTTCAGACAATTTTGAGCGAACTCTTTACGTGCAGTTGCTAGCTATCTGACAGTGTTTCCAGGCCCCTTGAAGGTTCGGAAGACAACATCAGAGAGGTCAATTAGAGCATGTCTGAGTTGGATGCAGCTCACAAAGACTTCTTTGAGGCAATGATGGTTGCAGTGTGACATAAAAACCACAACCTACATATCCATATCATAATTTTACCATATCTACTATGTAGGGTTTTCAAAGTGACCAAACACGGTACGGAATCCTTATACCGTGTTTGTCTCTCTCTGTGCATGAGAATTTCTCAAAATTCTAGGATGGTTTGTTTGTCTGTCTCTCACAGCAACTGATCAGCTCTATTTGAAATTTGTTCAAACTGATCTACATCTCAATAAAAGTTTGGGCAACAAGCCTCGCTCTCTCTCTCTCTCTCTCTCTGCCGTCGTCGCCAAGAGCCCCGTTACAAGAGTTTTTGTTGTTCGTGTTTGTTTCCTTTCTTCGACATTTTGTTTGTTTGTTTTGCGATTTTTGCAAGGTGTGGTTGGGCGACGGAGCTCGGGAATTTTAATGTGCAGGCCAACTACTGTCGCCTATTCGTCCATAGAAGAAAGGAAGGGCGTCCAGAGGCCCTTCCTTGTTTAGAGCTGCCTATACACAAGGGCAGGACCCCCTGTGACACGTACCCAAAAACAAGGTAGGGACCTCGGGCAGAAAAACCTGCCCTAATTTTCAGAAGGATTTCTTCCATTTTGTAGAAACTCTCAGATTTTTAAGTGTAGGCAGAGGTCCTCTTTTTACAGAGCATAAAACCCCACCTGGCCTTTTTGAAAAGCAGACACATGCATTTGAAAATTTTCAAAATGCCCGTACTATTTTTTATAACTTTTAAACCATGATACTCAACTGGTACCTGCTGCATATCACAGTCATTTTTATTTTTAAAAACATACTAAAGTATGAATTTTTACACTGGACAATGCCCTTTATCTGGGGCATTCCCAAAATAACGAGCACCCAGGCCGGAGTTACCATACACATAAGATCCCACAACAAAATGTTCCATTTCGGAAGATCATCGCGGAGTTCTTGGGCCCGGCAATGTTCACTTAAATACACTAAAAAATTAGGGCAGGTTTTTACAAAAAGAAAGAGACCCAGAGAAAAAGGAATCAAAGACCAAGAATATACAATTGTGACCAATGGATGTGCCACTCTGGTTTATTATAGCAGAGACAAAGTGAGGGCCAGGTGGAAAAAAAAAGAGGGGTTAACAAATTGTCATCGTTAAATGGCGCAATGGTTAGGATTTGGACCCTTTTGTGGGCTCTATGATATGGATTCATGCCCATTAACCAGCACAAGCATTTTATTATGATTTTTCATTTTCTATTTAGCCATATTTAAGGTCCCGATTGAAGGAAATTTGTCCAAGGCCTTTCTCAAAGTCATCACAAAAATGGAAAGAATTTCATATGTGGCAAAGGTCAAGAAGAAATTGACCAAGGATTAATTTTTTTTCCAAAAATGCATGACATAAGCAAGTTCGAAAGGAAACTTCAATGACAAAAGGCCAAAGGGAAGTCAAAGAGATCCCAAGGAGAATGGGAGCTTTTCCACAAATGTGAGTTTTCCAAAAGGGTTTAACCCCAAGGGAAATCAGGCAAGAAAGTGAAGGGACCATGTTCCAATAAAGAAATGGTGCAAAATATTTGAAGATTTGCTATACATGCGAAGAGGTCAAGGAACATCAAAACTTGTGAATTAAAAATGAACAAACAACAGCTTCCTTAAGCAAGGAGGCCTCACCTCTAGTTTCTCATTTTTTAATGGGGTTATAGTATTAGTGTACTAATAATACTTTAATGTATAGTGGGTGTTGAATAGGCTTGTGTGTACACATGAAGAAAATTTGTTATGGCCAATGAAAGTGCTTGATTCAGTGGTCAGAATCTGAACTAACAATTAAATGTGTAATAAGTTTTGGTGGGTTTGTGAAAATATTAGAGAACCAATGGAGATGGTGAAAAAAGGTAATTATTTCAATGTTCAGCAGAATAGAGATGTGTGTAAGGCTAAATTTTTTTTTTCCAAGCGAATGAGATTGTTGGATTTGGGGGTCTGAATTATTTTTTCTTGGTTATCTTGAGTGAAATAGCTACCATTGTAGCTTTACCATTTTGAAATATTTCAGGTGAATATTTAATTTTTCTCATTTTCTCATTTTGACCCTCCAATCACAAAGTTTCTCAAAATTTGGATGTAATAAAACTGAAAATTTAATAATTTAGCTTATTACCTATCGCAAATTGGTACCTACAATAATTACATAGGCATTGATAAGTAGATCCCTAGTTTTAATGTTGTTAAACTAGACCCCAACAACATGGGTAAGCTGATTCTGATGGTTGGTACTAATTTTGGGTACTTGTTCTTGAAATTCAGTCAGCATTTCTTGCCATTCTTAGGCTTGGTCTTTTCATTCCACACTCCCTTTCTTCCCTTTAAGGGAAGCTTAAATTCTTTGAGTTTAGTTTGGTCTCAACTTTGTGCAAAATGGTTGAGAATCAAGGAGGTCAAAGGTACATTCAAGTGAAAAAAAGATGCAAATTGTTGAGAGGGAGCTTCCACAAATGAGAGAGAGTAATAATGATGTAACATCATGTAATGTGCAAAAAGAGAAGTTCCCAATTGGGAGGCCTAGAATCCAATAGAATGTGAGGATTTTGAATTACCATGAAATCAAGAAAGAGGATAATGAGAATAGAAGACCCTTTAAATGTATGAAGAAGCTAGGGGCATATCAAAATTGGTTTCAACCTCATCTTTGGCCCCAAATGCTAGTTGTAGTGAAGAAGTACAAAAATAATAAAATTATTATTACATTCTTGCAAAATGTTTACAAATCATTAAGAGTGCCTAGTCCTTATGCAAAGTTGACTAGGAGTACAATGTGGGAATTGACGCACCCCCAACTCCTCAAGGGACTCAAATGTGAGCCCAAGTATAAAGCAGCGGAATAAGGAGGAGTTGGAGCACGCTCCCTAGCTCACAACCCTTTGAGGGGTAGAGGGGCGGGTT
>Ga0116227_10005627_pt1 | contig 26236 bp, 22 predicted proteins | sample S1TSphgellanicum_FD_89693 | JGI IMG/M metagenome (GOLD analysis project Ga0116227, IMG submission 89693) | Host-associated microbial communities from peat moss isolated from Minnesota, USA - S1T2_Fb - Sphagnum magellanicum MG | ecosystem: Host-associated > Plants > Peat moss > Unclassified...
ACGAACGACGTCTCGCTGAGCGGCACGTTGTTCATCCAGGCCGAAGAGCTCTCGCAGTTCCAAGAGAAGCCGTTCATGGTCACGGAAACGGGCGCGCACGCGTCGGTGCAGCCGGCGTTCCTAGGCGACGCCGTGACCACGTTGCAGACGGACTATCCCTGGGCGCGAGCGATCGGCTATCTCGATTCCGAAGGGTCGCACCAGAATTGGGTCTTGACGACGGACGGGCTCTCCGCCTTTTCGGCCTTCGCGCAAACGCCGTATATGTCGGCAATGGCGCCCGAGGGAGACCTCGAGGGCCGGAGATAACGTAGGTTCCGGTGAATTCCGAATTCGGTGACGAAAAGATGTGGCGGGCGCTGGACCTCCCGCTCGAGCGCCTCGACGAATTACCCTTCGGCGCGATCGTCATCGATCCCGACGGCACCATCCGCGGCTACAACGAGTACGAGACCCGCCTCTCGCACTTCGAGCGTGAAGCGGTCATCGGGAAGAACTTCTTTCGCGACGTGGCGCCGTGTACGGCGGTTCAGGCCTTCGAGGGGCGGATGCGCCGGTTCCTCAAGACGAGCGATCGCGTGAGCGAGCGTTTCGACTATTTTTTCCCGTTCGCGCATGGCGCCGTGACGGTGGAGATCACGTTCCTACGATTGCGTCAGCAGGGGCAGATCCTCATTGCCGTCGAGCGTGCCGCCGCCGAGAACCCCGTTCCCGACGGGCCGGACGCTTAAGTCCAGAACTTTCGCGCCGCGGGCGGCCGCCGCAACCGTGAGCTCGCGACTCGTGGTGAACAGGAGCACCTGCGCGCCCTGGGCGCTCGCTTCGAGGAGCGGAAAGCTCCGTTCGATCCGTTCCTCGTCCCAATAGGCGAAGGGATCGTCCAGCATCAACGGCGCCGTTTCGAGGCCCTCGGAAAACATCCGCACCATTGCGAGACGAACGACGAGAAAGGCCTGCTCGCGCGTTCCGGCCGAAAGCAGGTCGATCGATTCGATGGCGCCCGTCTCCGGAATGCGGACGCGAATCTCGAGCGTCGTCGGATCGACGCGCAGGTCGAGATACCGGTTCGCCGTGACGTGGGCGAACGTGTCGGAGGCGTAGTCGGCGAGCCGCCGCGCAAACGTCTGATGCGCCTCCTTCGTGCGTTCGTCGATCGTGCGGCGCGCGAGCGTCAGCGCCGCTTCGAAACGTTCGAGCCGTTCGGCTTGCGCGCGCAGCGCCTGCAGGCGTTCGTCCGCAGCCGCGAGGTCGCCGATCTGACGTTCGGCAGCGCGTAGCTCCGCCGCGGTCGCCGCGACCGTCGCGCGGCTCTCGCTCGCGCGCCGTTCGAGATCGGCCCGCTCGGCTTCGAAGGCGCGCGGCGACGCGCCGGCCGGCGGCGCCGCTTCGACGCCCGCTGCCAGGAGCTCGGCGAGCTCGCGTTCGAGCGCGAACTCGTCGTCGTTGCCGAGAACGTCGCTACGACGCACGTCGAGCATCGAGAGACGCAGGTCGATGCCGTCGCGCGCACTCTTGCGCGCCTCGCGCGTCTTGGCCGCGGCGAGGTCGCTCGCGCGCGAGCCGGTGGGCTCGACGATCAGACGGGCCGCCAGGTCGTCGAACGCGGCCGCGGCCGCGTCGAGTTCCGCGCGCGTCACGTGCGCGCGCTCCGCCAGACGCGCCGCTTCGCTGCGCCGCTCGTGTAAATCGCGCGCGCGCGCGCGGCGTTTCGCGAACTCCTCGACGGAGGGGATACCGAGCGGTTCGAGGACTGCCGCGACGCGGGCGGCGGCGTCGCGCTCGCGGCCGGAGGCCGCGTCCGCCGCGCGCTCCATGATGCCGATCGTGCCGAGCGCCCTGCGCCGGCGCCGCCAACGCGACCACGCGAAGCCGAGGAGCACGCAGGCAACGATCGCGACGGCGATTGCGAGGATCCAATCGTGAAAGATCGCGAGCACGATCGCGCCGAGCGCAACGAAGCCGCCGGAGGCGAACGCCGCGCCGAAAAGCTCGCTGCCGCCCTGGACGCTGCGCCGCGCCGCCTGCGCGCGATCGGCCGCGTTCGTCGCCTCGTCGCGCGCGAGCGTCGCCGCGGCCGCGGCCGCTTCGAGGGCCGCGACGTTCGCGTCGTCGAGCGAACCGCCGTCGGCGCTGCGCTCTTCGAGTTCGGCGAGGAGGGCGGGCGGCAGGCGCGCACGCGCGGCCTCGTCCGCGTGCGAGCGCGCGAGGGCTTCGAGCGTATGCCATTCGCGGAAACGCTCGCCCAGCTCGCTCACGTACATCGCCGGATAGCCGTCGACGTCGTCGTACTGCGCGCGTTCGGCTTGCAGTGCCGCAAGATCGTCGCGGATTTCGCTTAGCGAGTCGAGCCGAGAGCGTAACGTGTGCATGCGCAGGGCGCGCCCGCGACGTTCGCTCTCGCGCAGCGCGCTTTCGAGTTGGGTCGCGCGGGCGGTTTCGGCGTCGAGGCGCACGCGCGCGTCGTCGAGCGAGCGCAGCGCCGCGCGCATGTCCTCGACGCGCGCTTGCGCTTCGGCGATCTCGTCGTAGAGATGCCGGAGCGGCGCGTTGACGGTGGCTTTCTTTTTTCCGACGTGCTGCGCGAGCGCGGCGTCGAGCCGGCCGAGCGCGCCGAGCGCCGCATCCTCTTTGGGCCCGCCGTCGAGCGCGCGCGCGAGTGCGTGCGTGATGCGCTCGGCGCGCGCGCCGTCGATCGCCACGTCGCCTTGCGCCGCATACGACGCGTTGACGAAGACTTCCAGGGGAATTCCCAGGTGCGCTTGCCCCGGGCTCACGAGTTTTCCGACCGACGTTTCGCCGGACGCGTCGGCGCCCGCGGCATCGTAGACGCGGACGCCCTTGGCGTCGCGTTCGAAGTCGCGCAGCACTTCGAAGGTTCGTCCGTCGGCCAGTTCGTAGGTCAGCGCGCTCGCGTAGCGCGCGCCCGACCACGGCCGATAGCGTTCCTTCTCGCCGCGCGCGAAGCCGAAAAGCGAGGCCAGCAGCGCCGCGCTCAGCGTGGACTTGCCGGCTTCGTTCGGGCCGTACACCACGTTGAAATCCGGATCGAATTCGATCGTGCGATCGACGAGCTTGCCGAATCCGTCGATGCGGACGCGAAGAAGTTTCACGGCGCGATCTCCGTGCCGTCGAAAGCGGCGAGCGCGTACCGCAGGGCCGCGAGCGACTCCTCGCCGCCCGCGAGCAGATCCGCAACGACGTGGCCGCGCACGGTCGGTTCCCGCGCGATCGCCGCATAGTCGTGCGCGACCGTCGCGTCGACGATCGCAAGCGAGCCCAGCGTCGCGCCGAAGCGTTCTGCCATCAGTTCGACGTCGAGCCGCGTGCCCGGCACGACGCTGCCGGTCAGGCGCACCCGCACGTAATCGCTCGTGCCGAACGGTGCGAGCACGGGTTCGAGACACGCGAGCGCCGCATATTCGTTCGTCACGCCGTCGAGGCGGCAGGTCAGGTCGAGCAGGCGCGTCGTCGCGGTCGGGATCGGCTCGACGCGCACGGTCCCGCCGTCGATCGTAACGGCGAGCGCGCCGTGCGTCGTGCTCTCGCCGAATTTGATCGGTTCGGGCGAACCCGGATACGCGAACAGCGGCCGGAATCCGTCGCCCGCAACGTAGCCGCCATGATAGTGCCCGGTCATGAGAAACGTCGCGCCGGACGCCACGATCTCGCTCGCCCGAAACGGTGCGGTCGCGCGCTTGTTCGGCGGACAACGATCCTCGTCGCTGCCGTGTACGAGCGCGATCTGCACGCCGCCGCGCTCGAAGCGTGCGTTCGCGAACGGACGTCCGGGCTCGGCCGGCGTGTGCCCAAATCCGAAGAGCGTGACGTCGTCCGCGAGGGGGTACGCGCGCCAAGCGGCTTCGTTGAAGACCTTTACGTTGTCGGGCACGTCGCCGCGCGCGAGCAGCGACGACGGTGCGTGCGGGTCGTGATTGCCGGGCGCGACGTACACGGGTTTCCCGAACCGGGCGAACTGCTCGAAGAGGAAGCGCGCCGTCTGCGGGCCGGCGCGCTCGGCTTCGTAGAGATCGCCGCCGATCGTGAGGACGTCGGCGTCGCGCGCGAGCGCTTCGTCGACGATGCGCACGAACGCATCGGCCAGCGCGTGCCGGCGCGCGGCGCCGCCCCGCGTCTCCGGGAACACGGTTTCGAGATGGATGTCGGCGCAATGAACGATTCGCAGCGACATCGCTATTTGAGGTATTCCGCGAACCACGCGAGCGTGCGCGTCCACGCCGAAGAAGCCGCTGCATCGACGTACGAATCGCGCGTGTCGTCGAAGAATGCGTGGCCTGCGTCCGCGTAGACGCGCAGGTCGTGCGGTTTCTTGAGCGACGTCAACTTCGCATCGAGCGCGCGGACGTCGGCTGCGACGATGCTCGTGTCGCGTTCGCCCCAACTGCCCACGAGCGGCACGCCGATGTGGTCCGCGTAGTCGAGCGCGATCGGCGTGATCGTTCCGCTATTGTCCGTCGTCCCGTAGCGAACTTTTCCGTAGAAGACCGCCGCGGCGGCGAAGGACTGCGCCGCGTCGACCGCTTGGCGCAGCGCGATCCCGCCGCCCATGCAAAATCCCGTCACGCCGATTCGCAACCGGTCGCCCCGCCGCGAGCCCGCGCGCAGAAAGTCGGCGGTGGCCCCGAGGTCGGCGTCGACGACGTCGTCGGAGAGCTTCGCGGCGACCGCCCGGAACGGCGCGAAATCCGTCGCGCCGTCGCCGGCGGGTGCGCCGAGTCCCGAGTACAGGTCGGGAGCGATCGCGACGTAGCCTTCCCGCGCAAAGCGGCGCACGACGTCGCGCAATTGCGCGTCGACGCCCCAGATCGCCTGCACGACGACCACGCCCGGCGTCGCGGGACCGGCGTGCTTTGGCGCTGCGTAATACGAGTCGAGCGAACGCGAGCCGGACGCGATTTGCGGATGCCCGATCTCGAGCGTCGCGTCGTCTTCCGCGACGAGCGGCGGATGGGGCTTACCGAGCACGGTCTCTTGCGCGAGCGCCGCGGCGAGGCTGCCGCCGAGCGTCGCCGCCCCCGCGGAGAGCACGGCAAACGAACGCCGGCCGAGGGTTCGCGAGGTTGCGTGCGCGGGATCGGTGAGGTCGGGCATGCTGCGGTTCCTACAGAAACGAGAGGTCGGTCGCGACCGGCGTGCAGTCGTTCTCGGCGCGCCACGCGTCGTTCCACAACCGGGACCGATAGCGGTCGCCGCCGTCGCAAATGATCGTGGCGACCGTGCTGCCCGGCGGAAGCGAACGCGCGAATCGTGCCGCGCCCGCCACGTTGAGGGCGGCGGAGCCGCCGACGTAGATGCCCTCTTCGCGGAGCAGCCACGCGGCCATCTCGACCATGGTGCGATCGTCGATGCGCAGTGCGTCGTCGACGGGCGCGCCTGCGAAATTTTTCGTGATTCGTTTGATGCCGATGCCCTCCGCGCTCGAATCGCCTTCGACGGCGAGTTCGCCCGTCTTGACGAATGCGTACAGTGCGGAACCGTATGGATCGCAGAGAACGGTCCGGACGGCGGGATTTCGTTCTTTGAGGAATTGTGCCGTCCCGGCAAGCGTTCCGCCCGTTCCGCAGGCGGCGACGAACGCGGTGAGTTGGGAGCCGGCGGCCTCCCAGATTTCCGGTCCGGTGGTCTCGTAGTGCGCGCGCTTGTTCGCGACGTTGTCGAATTGGTCGGCCCAGACGGCGCCTGGGATCTCCTCCGCGATGCGTTTTGCCACGTGGTAGTAGTTCTCCGGGTTCGCGAACGGAACGGCCGGCACCACGCGAACGTCCGCGCCGAAGGTGTGGAGCAGCGCGATCTTCTCCGGCGACTGATCGTCCGGCACGACGATCACGGAACGGTATCCGCGCGCGTTCGCGAGCAACGCGAGCGCAATCCCCGTATTGCCGGCCGTCCCTTCAACGATCGTGCCGCCCGGCAGCAAGCGCCCCGTCCGCTCGGCATCGTCGACGATCCCGCGCGCGGCCCGGTCCTTCACCGAACCCCCCGGATTGAGAAACTCCGCTTTGCCAAGGATCCGCCGCCCAATCGCCGCGGACAGCTTCGGCAATTCGATCAGCGGCGTATCGCCAATCGTGCCCCCGAGACCTTGCGTAACCTTCAAGCGAACAACGATCCTCTAATGTGGGCCGGCGAGTGCCGGCCCGGGGGTGAACGGGGGGCCGTGCCGCCCCGTTTTCAACTAAGGGCGGCCCCGTTACTTATAAAGATGGCCGCACGCGAAGTAGACGTTCGGATGCACGAAGGAGTGCACGTTCACGTCGTAGTTGCCGGAGAGCAACTTGGCGGCGTCCGCCTTGACCAGCGTCTTCGAGACGCCGTTGATCACGGGCGCCAGCGGATACGTAGGCACGGGGTCGAGCGAGTCGCAATCGGGTCCGCGATGGATGTGGGCGGGCTCCGCTTTGCCCGGCGGTTCCGACGCGAGCGCGATCACGACGAGCGTGCTCGAGCGCCCGCGCCGGAAGAGGGTGACCGTCCCGGTTTGTCCCGAGTTGTTTTCCTCGGAGAGTCCGAGTTGCGTACCCGCGCCCGAGTCGTCCGGCGCGATCTGCGCGCCGGCCGCCCGCGCGAGCGCGATTGCCAGGAGCGCCGCGCAGAGTGCGACCGAACGTGACGTCATGTGCGTAGCTTAGCGGGCCGGGCTCGAAAGCCTAGCGCCCGGGTCGCCGCCGATCGTCGGGCCGATAGTCGCGCGCGCCCGTCGTCGCGTCGTAGTACACGCGAATCGGCGCGCCCGTCGCGGGATCGAAGAACGATTCGTCCGTCGGCGTGCCGCGCACGCCGGGGCCGAATGCGGCGGAACGATAGCGGCCGCGTTCGAAGAGTGCGAGCGCGCAGAGCAGCGCGGCGTAGATCGCGAGTGGCAGGAAGACCGGCGCGTGCCAGACGGCGAAATTCGCGAAGCCGACGAGGCCGCCGACTGCGGTGACGATCGCCAGGCCGGCGCGCCACACGCTCATTGCGGGACCGGATCCGGCGCGAGGACCACAGCGGTACCGTAGGCCACGATCTCGCTCATGTACGAGCCGATCTCGGTCGAGTCGAACATCATACGCACGACGCCGTTTGCGCCCATCGCGTTCGCATTGAGAACCATCCGGTCGATCGCTTGGCGACGCGCATCTTCGACCATCGCCGTATACTCGACGATCTCGCCGCCGAACATCGAGCGAAAGCCGGCCGCGATATTGCCGCCGAGACCGCGGCTGCGCACGACCACGCCGAAGACTTGCCCTTTGGATTCGGCGATCTGCCAACCGGCGACGGAACCCGTAGTTACGACGATCATGCCGCTGCATATCGCGCGCGCGCGCCGATGTTACGGCGCGTCACGCGGCGGCTTCGTTCGACACGACGACGCGGTTGCGCCCGTCGCGTTTCGCGCGATACATCGCGCGGTCGGCCCTCGCGATCAGCGCCTCCGGGGCGCCGGAACGGACGGGTGCGGCGCTCGCGACGCCCGCGCTGACCGTGAGCGAGAGCCCTTCGATCGCGAGCCGCACCGCCTCGGCCACGCGTTCGGCGCCGCGAACGTCGCAGCGCGGCAAGAGCACGATGAATTCCTCGCCGCCGTAGCGCGCGACCACGTCCTCGCGGCCGCGCATCGAACGGGCGATCGTCAGCGCGACGCGCTCGAGTGCGCCGTCGCCGGCGAGATGACCGTGCTCGTCGTTGTACGCTTTGAAGAAGTCGACGTCGATGAGGACGATCGAGAGATCCGTGCCGTCGCGGATTGCGAGCCGCCATTCATCTTGAAAGCGCAGCTCGAAGGCGCGGCGGTTCGGGATGCCGGTGAGCGAATCGGTGAAGGCGGCCGTCGCGAGGGTGTCGCGTTCCCCGCGCAGACGCTCGATGCGTTTCGAAACCGCGAGCGCCAAGAAGAACGCCTCCCAAGCGACGCCGACGCCGGGCAGGGCGTCGGTCCACAGATTTTCGGGAAGCAGTTGGTCGTCGGCACCGGTGCCGATCACGAGGCCCACCGTGACGCCCGCGAACGCGAGCACGTACGGCCCGGCGCCCGCGAAGCCGCGTCGCCACGCAACGAAGCCGCTGCCGAGGATCGCGATGAGCAGCAGGGTGTTCGCGAGGGTCTCGATCGTTCCGGCGAAGCCCGTCCGATCGAGCAAGTTCGGCCAGAGTGCCAGCGTCGCATCGACCGCAACGACGACGCCGTAGGTCGCGAGAATCACGTTCCACGCCGGCCGTTGCGTATTGCGCAGATCGAGAAACGCGCATGCGAATCCGAGCACGAGCGCTAGATAGACGACGTAACAGGCGTATGCGGTGACGTCGTACGGCAGCGAGGCATGGGGCCAGATCCAGCGCCACGCCGCCCCGCATTCGACGCATTCGTAGAGCGCGAAGCAACCCATCGCAGCCGCATAGCGGACGTAGATCGACTCACGCAGCGTGACGCCGAGGAGGAGATTGAAAAGGCCGAGCGCGCCGACGATACCGCAGACGACGAGTTCGGGCATGACGTCGTCTTCGTCGTGCGCGCGGCCCTCGAGCGCTTCCCAACTCAGCGGCCGCAGTCCGATCGTGCCGAAGAGGTCTTCGCGCGTTATGGTTTGGAGGTAAAGCGTTCCGCCGGTCACGGCACCGGCCGGCAAGGGTGCGGCATTCGTGAGAAACGGGGTCGCGCGGTCGGCGTATGGGACGAGCATCCCGAAGTCGATGCGGCGCACGGCACCGCGCTCGGGAACGTAGAACAGCCGGCTACGGTCGACCTCGAACGACGTGGTGAGGAACCAGGGGCCAGGCGCACTCGTTCGCGGGCGCACCCGAAACCAGAGCGTGTCCGGGGAGAATGCCGAGAAGTGCGGGTCGGGCACGAGCGACGAATCCGGCCGAAACGCCGCGGCGTGGCGCAGCACGTCGTCCAGCGTCCAGCGTCCGGTCGGGTCGCGCACGACGTCGATCTCGGGCAGGATGTTCGCGACGCCGATCGCCGGATCGAGCGGCACGTCGGCGGAAGCCGCGGTCGCGCCCACGACTGCGACGAGCAGGAAGAGCGCGAACACGAACCGTCCGATGACGCCCTCCGTGAGCAGTCACGTAGCGAAGCGAAGCGTTACTATGATCATCGGCGGCCGGGCTGCGAATGTTAATCGTTATCAGGAAGGCAAGCCCGCGACGAACGCGTCGATCGCCGCGAACAGCGCCTGCGGCTGATCGACCATGATGAAGTGTCGCGAGTTCGGAATCGTCTTCACGGTGAGGTTGGGCGCGCCGGGGAACAGCGCCGCGTAGAACGCCTTGTAGCCGGCTTCGCGATCGGCCATCGACGACGACGCGGCGGCCGGCGGTTCGAAGGGTGCGGGGGTAGTCGGCACCGGCGCGAGTTCGAGCGTGGGGACGGTGAGCGCGGGCAACTGCGGGCGAAGGTCGGCGCGGAAAAGGTCCGTCGCATACGCGGCGACGGCTTTCGGATCGCTATTCGAAGAGTACGCTGCAACGCGCTCGGCATCGGCCGGCGCCGTCACCATTGCGGAGACCATCTGTTTTTCGTTCGCTGCGAATTGGTCGGGCGTCGCCGCCGCAAGCTGCGCGCCGATTCCGGTCGCGGCTGCGACCCGCTGATCGGTCGTCATCTGCGCGAAGGTTGGGAACACGGGCGTGCCGTCGACCGAGACGACCCCGCGCAGGAGCGCGGCGTGTTCGGTTCCGAACCGCAGCGCGAGAAATCCGCCGAGACTGTGCCCGACGAGGATCGGGCGGTCGAGCTTTTCGCTCGTCAATAATTGCAATAGCGAAGCGTCCGCAGCGTCGATGCTCGGACTCGCCGGAGCGGGGACGCCGTCGAAGCCGGCGAGGGTGACGACGTAGACCGCGTGCTTCGCTGCGTAGGCCTTCACCGCACCGTCCCACACCCAGGAACCGCTCGCGAGGCCGGGGATGAAGATCATCGCGGGCACCCCGCTGCCGTATCGTTCGACGCGCAGCGTGCCGACCGTGGAGACTTTGGGATTCGGTCCGGCGTTAGCCGGGACCGGTGCGCTCGCCGTCTGTGCGAGGCTTACCGAAGAAGACCAGAGGACGAGCGCGCAAAGGATGCTCGTCGGAAGCGGGAGGCGTCGAAGGGCTAGCATCGTCGTTATTCTCCAAGAGCGAAGGGACCGTATCTTCGCGGTCGGGAGCGAAGACGTCGTTGATGTCGGTTCCGAACAGCGAGGCGATTTTGAACGCCAGGGTGAGGCTCGGCGCAAACTTTCCGTTCTCGACCGCGTGAACCGTTTGGCGGGCGACGCCGAGGCGTTCCGCGAGATCTGCCTGCGAAAGCCGGAACTCCGCGCGTAACACGCGCAAACGGTTTCTCAACGGTAGCGGCGGCGCACGAAGGGGACGGCAATACCGAAGGCGCCCAAGATCATCGGCCAGACGAAGATCAGGTCGATGCGCGGCCCGCCGGCATTCTCGAGAAACCCAAGGCTCATCGTGACGAGACCGCAGACCAGGGCGGCGATCGCCGCCGACAGGAATATCGTTTGGCGCTGAAATTCGTCCTGGCGCAACGTGAAGCGTACGAACGCGATCGACATTGCGAGGACGCCGAGCATCGGGAGCAGCGCGAGCGCGACCTTGAGCGCGCCGGCCGCATGATCGACGTTCCGTACGGAGACCTCGAGCAGGGCGACGTAGGCGAATGTCGCGGCCGCGATTTCGATGCGGTAGCGCCGGGTGCTCTTGCGTTCGCTCGGCGAGCAGCCGGCTTCGAGGCGGGAATCCGGGTTGGCAGTCATGACGACAGTATTCCACACAGGACGACCATATGTCAAGTAAACTAGACATCACATAGCATGGTGATTGCCCAAGCCCGGACGACGGCGTCGCGTCAATCGTGGTCAATCCGCCTCAATGGCGTCTCCGGGCGTCGAACTTGCAAGTTCGGTCCGCTGCTTCGCGGTGAGGCCGGCGCATACGAGATCGTACGACAGCGACACGAGGCGCCGAATCTCTTTCGCGGGCACGTCCGCATCGAGACGAACGCTAATCCAAAAGCGCCGATCGAGATGAGACCGGTGGCCGACGCCCTGGTAATCTTTGCGAAGGGCGGAAGCGAGCGGCGGATCGCACTTCAGAATGACGTCCGCGACGCCGCGAACGGACAGAATTGCAAAAAGCTTCCCCATGACCTTGTACATGATGGCGAGCGGGGGAGCGTTTTGGCGCGGTGCGAACGCCCGACCCTCCGCACCCGGCATCGCCTCGATCCAAGCTTTCACGTTAGCCGTGCTCGCGCCGAGCTTTGAAGCGCGGCTTGCTGTTTCTTTCGCGGATTTCATCTGTGTGTCTCCCTGCCACCGGTCCGCGCCGCGTTCTTGGCTATCTTGGTTTGTTATTCGAGAAGGCCGGATGGGGGCCCATAGCAAAAATTTGCGTCGCCTGAACGGAAGAAGGACGGTGGTCGTCATGGATGACGGGACGCTCTCGTTCGCGGAAAAGCCGGCCGGCGCATTTTCAAGGTTGCGTGCCGCCTAATGCAACGACGTCTCGCACCGGTCGTGCTCGTTGCCGCAGCCGTCGTGCTAGCCGGTTTCGCGACCCTCGGAAGACGCTGGGCGCGCCGCCGAGCCGAACACGGCGCGCTCGCGGAGGCCTACGTACGATCGCACGCCCAGGCGATGCGAGCCGTGGTCGCGAGCGTCTCGTCGTCCGGCGCCGCTGAACCCGAACCGGACCAACGCGTCGAAGCGCGCGAAGGCAGCTGATCGCCCGGGGCCGGCGAGTGCCGGCCCGGGGCGAACGGGGGGCCGTGCCGCCCCGTTTTCAACTAAAGTTGCGCGCGTGCACGCCGACGATCGTGTCGTGCGTGTCGAGCGTCCAGAAACGTTTGGCGAGGATGTCGATCGTGCCCTGATCCTTTTGCAGCGTGCCTTCGATCACGAGCGCGAGCGACGCGCGGATCACGCGGCGATTCCGTTCGTAGACCTTCGGGTTGACGATCACGTTGACGAGACCCGTCTCGTCCTCGAGCGTCAGGAAGACGAAGCCTTTCGCGGTGCCCGGCCGTTGGCGCGTGATCACCATGCCGCCCACCTTGCACACGAGATGGTTCGGCATCGCGCCCAGCCGTTCGGCGGCGATCGCGTCGTGCTTGTCGAGTTCGGCGCGATAGTGCGCGATCGGCTGCGGGCCCGTCGTGACGCCGGTTCCCCAGATATCGAACGCCGTCTCTTCGCGCGCGGAGAGCGCGGAGAACGCGGGCACGGGTTCGGCGACGTCCATGCCGCGTCCGAGTTCGCCCCGCGCCGAGCGTTCGCCGAGGCCCCGTAACGCCCACATCGCGTCGCGCCGCGTGGGAAACCACGGCGCGAACGCGCCCGCGATCGCGAGGTTCTCGAGCGCGTCTTTGAGCAGCCCCGTGCGTGCCGCGAACTCGTCGAGATCCGCAAAGGCGCCCTGGCCGACCGCGCTCTCGAGGCGCTCGCGCCGGCCTTCGCCGAGGCCGCGCACCACGTGGAATCCGAGCCGCGTCGCGCCGTCCGGTTCCACGAAACTCCAGAATTCGCTCGCGTTGACTTCGACCGGTTTGACGACGACGCCGTGGCGGCGCGCGTCGTTGACGAGCACTTCGGTCGAATAGAATCCCATCGGCTGCACGTTGAGAATCGCGGCGAGAAAGACCGCCGGTTCGTGACACTTCACGTACGACGACGCGTACGTCAAGAGCGCGAAACTCGCCGCGTGCGATTCGGGAAAGCCGTAATCCGCGAAACCTTCGAGCATGTGGAAGAGCTGGTGCGCGGCCTCGCGATCGATGCCGTTCTGCACCATCCCGTCGACGAGTTTGGGATAGATCTCGGCCATCCGTTCGCGCGAGCGTTTGTGGCCCATCGCGCGCCGCAATTGATCGGCTTGCCCGGGCGAGAATCCCGCCGCTTCGATCGCCATGCGCATGCCCTGCTCTTGAAAGAGCGGCACGCCGAGCGTGCGTTCGAGGACCGGTTTGAGCTTGGGATGCGGGTAAGTCACGGCTTCGAGGCCGTTGCGGCGTCGCAGGAACGGATGGATCATGTCGCCCTGAATCGGGCCCGGCCGGATGATCGCAACCTGCATCACGAGATCGTAAAAGCACGCGGGCCGCAGGCGCGGCAGCATCGATTGCTGCGCGCGCGATTCGACTTGGAACGTCCCGACCGAATCGCCGCGCTGCAGCATTTCGTACGTTGCTTTATCATCCGCCGGAATCGTCGCGAGGGCGAGCGGCGGCTTCGCGGCGCCGTAGCGGCGCGCGTGCAGCGCGAACGCGTCGCGCAAGAGCGAGAGCATGCCGAGGCCGAGGAGGTCGATCTTGATGAGCCCGAGGTCGGCGAGATCGTCCTTGTCCCACTGCACGATCGTGCGGTCGCGCATCGATGCCCATTCGACGGGCGCGACCTGCACGAGCGGGTCGCGCGTGATCACCATGCCGCCCGAATGGATGCCCATGTGCCGGGGGAATCCGTCGAGCCGGCGGCAGAGTGCGAGCAGCAGCGCGCCCGTCGCCCCGCCGATCGGACCGCGCACGCCGGGATCGGGATCCGGGCCAAAATCTTTGCTCTTGAACCCGTAGAACGCCCACGGTTTGTTCGCCTCGGCACTCCGCACGGCGGGCCGTTCGTCGACGCTTTCGAAGCCCGGTGCGTACGCGCGGCCCGGCGACTGCGCGGGCTGGTCGCCGGCGTCCGCGCGGGAGCGGCGTTGATTGGAACCCGCGTCGAGATCGCGCCGGCGTTGCACGGATGCGGGCATATTGCTGCCGCCGTCGTCGTCGGCTCCCGTGGCGCCCGCGAGCGATTCGCGCGCGTCGTATTCTTTGGAGATCGCGTCGACTTGCGCGAGCGAGAGCCCGAGCGCTTTGCCGACGTCGCGGATCGCCGACCGCGTGCGGTACGTGATCACTTCCGCCGTCATCGCGGCGTGCTCGCGATCGTAGCGGTCGTAGACGTACTGGATCACCTTCTCGCGATCCTGATGCGCGAAGTCGATGTCGATGTCGGGGATCTCGTTGCGCTCTTCGGAAAGAAAGCGCTCGAAGAGCAGGTTCATCGCGATCGGATCGACCGCAGTGATGCCGAGCGCGTAGCAGACCGCCGAATTCGCGGCCGACCCCCGGCCTTGACAGAGCACGCCGAGTTCCTCGGCCGCGCGCGAGATATCCCAGACGACGAGAAAATAACCGGCGAGATCCATCCGCGCGATGATGCCGAGTTCGTATTCGAGTTGCCGCTCGACGTTCACGGGCAGCGGATCGCCGTACCGCTCGCGCGCACCGCGTGCGACGAGCGTGCGCAGATATCCGTGCGTGCTGCGTTCTTCGGGCGGGACCGGAAAGAGCGGGAACTGTCCCGCGAGCTTGTCGAGCCGGAACGTGCAACGTTCCGCGATCGCGAGCGTGTTCGCGATCGCCGCCGGATACGGCGCGAAAATGCGCGTCATCTGCGCCGCGTCCTTGAGAAAGAATTCGTGATTCGGGAGCAGCAACGTCCCGGCTTTGGGCAAACTCGTGCGATACTTCACGCAGGTCAGCACGTCGCAGAGCAGCGCGTCCCGCCGATCGGCATATGCGACGCCGTTGGTCGCCACGTACGGAATGCCGAGTTCGTCCGCGAGCGCGACTTGCGCGAGCACCAGACGCGCATCGTCGGGCCGCAGATGGTGCTGCAATTCGAGATGGAAACGGTCCGCAAAGACGTCCCGCAGTGCGGAGGCACGTTCGCGGGCCGTCGCCGTATCGCCGCGCAGCAACGCCGCTTCGGGCCAACCGTGGCGTGAGCCCGAGAGCGCGATCAGCCCCGCGCTCTTGCCCTCGAAATCGCCGAGCCGCAGCCGCGCGTCGCGCTTCTTGCCGCGCAGCTGCGCCGCGGAAACGGCGCTCGCAAGGTTTGCGTAGCCGCCGGCATCCGCCGCGAGCAGTACGATGCGGGGCTGCTGCGCGGATTCCGCGGGCGTGAGGTCGCGCCGCCGCGGCGGGCGGAGCTCCGGCGCGTCGAGGGTCAGTTCGACGCCCACGATCGCACCGAGCGCGGTCCCCTTCGCTTGCTTTGCAAAGCGGACCGCCCCGTAGACGCCGTCCCGGTCGGCCAGCGCCAGCGCCTGCAGTCCGAGCTCCACGCCGCGGTCCACCAGCTCCTCGGGGTGCGAGGCGCCCTCGAGAAAGCTGAAATTCGAGCGGCAGTGCAGTTCGGCGTAGCGCGCGGCGGCGGGCATCAGGAGCGCATCGTAATCGAACGTACGTTCGACGTCAAGGGAATTTCGAGGTGCTCCGGGGAGCCTAACCGATGCGTTATCGTCATCTCGGACGGGCGGGCGTTTCGGTTTCCGTGGTCGGGCTCGGCTCCTGGCTCACGTACGGGGGACCCGTCGAGGAGGAGACCGCGCGCGCGTGCGTGCGTCGCGCGCTCGACCGCGGCATCACGTTCATCGATACGGCCAACGTCTACGCGCGGGGCCGCGCCGAAGAAGTGGTCGGCCGCGCGCTTGCCGACGTCCGTCGCGACGACATCGTGCTCGCCACCAAAGTGTTCTTTCCCATGGCCGACGGTCCGAACGATCGCGGGCTCTCGCGCAAGCACGTCTTCGAACAGTGCCGCCAATCGCTGCGCCGGCTCGGGACCGATTATATCGACCTGTACCAATGCCATCGCTACGATCGGCACACGCCGCTCGAAGAAACGTGCGCCGTGATGAACGATCTGATCCGCCACGGGCACGTGCTCTACTGGGGCGTCTCCGAATGGAACGCGGATCAGATCGGAGCCGCCGTGATGTTGTGCCGCGCGCGCGGCTGGTCCGAGCCCGTCAGCAATCAGCCGCAGTACAGCGCGCTCTGGCGTCGCATCGAAGATCGCGTGCTGCCGGCGACCGCGCAGTACGGGCTCGGCAACGTCGTCTGGTCGCCGCTCGCGATGGGCATTCTCACCGGAAAATACACCGACGCGACGAAGCCGCCGCCCGGGACGCGCGCGGCCGGCCAATCCGCGGGGATGATGGAAGACTATTTCACGCAACCGGTGCTCGACGCCGTCCAAGAACTCAAACCGCTCGCAGACGAAGCGGGCACGACGCTCGGCCGGCTCGCGCTCGCGTGGTGTTTGCGCCGCCCCGAAATCTCGAGCGTGATCTGCGGCGCGACGAAACCGGACCACGTCGACGACAACGCGGCCGCAGCCGACCTCGACGTCGACCCGGCGATCTTCACGCGCCTGGACGACCTGCTGATTCCGGTCGCGCCCTACGAAGCGTATACCGCTTAACAGGTTCCGTTCGAGCAGAACTTCAAATCGCGCGCGAGGTCGATGCCCGCGGCCGCAAGCGGCAGGCCGTGCGCGCCCGCGGGCAGACCCGCCTCGCGCGCGATCGGCGCCCAGCCGTCGCGGAGCACTTGCAAGGCCGGCCCCGGTGCACCCGACCAGTTCGTATCGGTCACCGTGCCGCCGAAGTGCTCGCGATCGAGCGTGCGCAGGATCGCCTTCGCATACGGCGGATTCGGCGTCGCGTCGATCTGCGCGTCCGAGAGGTCGAGAAAATAACGTACGCCTTCGGGCGGCCGGCCGTTCGGCGCGAGATGATCGCGGCAGGCGGGCGTTGCATCGGTGTTCTTTCCGTCCGAAAAATCGGCGGGAAAGACCCACTCGGGCGACGCGCAGAGCAGGGTGGTTGCGATCGCGTACGGCAGCGATCCGTGCGGATCCGATTCCACGGCCGCGAGCAGTTGCGGATCGATCGCGCCGAGGGACGTCGCGATATTCGTGGCCGTGCTCCCGCTACAGCGCGTTCCGTCGCCGTCGTAAGGGCACTGGCCCGCCGTCAGCGTATCGATCGGCGAATCCGCCGTCTCGCTCGGCATCGATGCGCCCCAGAAATCGACTTCGCGACCGGCCGCGTCGTCGTCGATCGAGAGGTGGTGGTCGTCGTCGCCTTGCGGGAACGCGCCGCGCGGAATGCGCACGCGCAGTCCGCTCGCGTGCGTCTTCGCGCAGGTGGATTCGCTCCACGCAACGCCGTGACACCGGATCACGTGGATCACGTCGTCCGGAGCGCCGTTCCGATAGAGCGGCAGCGCGTCGTCGTGCCGGTCGCCGGCCGCCGGTTCCGCCACGACGGCGAGCGTCGGAAACACGGGCCGCGTTCCCGGTTGCGCCTGCTCCGCGCTCCAGACCGCCGAAAATGGACTGACCGCCGGATTGCCCGGGAGCGGCCGGCACATGGGATTCGTTGCGAAATGCCGGCAGTGAATCGCCGCCGGCGGGGCGCTTGCAGGAGCCATGGCCTGCGAATGCGCGAGCCGCCGGCGGCGCCCTGCCGGACCGAGCGCGACGAGGCCACGGCGGTCGTCGCTCGTAAACGGGACGGCATGGTAGGCGCAAGGACGCTCGCAATCATCGCGCTCTTGGCCGTCGCGATCGGCATCGTCGCGCGTCTCGATTCCTTGGGTCATAAACTGTTTTGGCAAGACGAAGCGTACGCGATGTTGCGCATCACGGGGCACGAGCAGGCGGATCTCGACCGGCTCTTCGACGGACGAACGCATCCGGCATCCGCGTTACTGGCCGTCGACCGGCTCGATGCGCGTCGCGGGTTGCCGGCCACCCTCGCGTCGTTACGCGAAGAGCCGCAGCGCGGGCCGCTGTTTTACCTGACGGCCCGCGCGTGGGCGGCGGCATTCGGCGACGGCGTGGCGCGGATGCGGCTCCTCTCGGCGTGCGTGGGCATCGCGGGCATCGGATTCGCATTCTTGCTCGGCCGCCGTATCGCGGGCCGGACCGGCGGTGCGGTACTCGCCGCGCTCGTCGCGATATCGCCGATCGAGATTCGTTTCTCGCAACAGTTGCGCGAATACGAAGCGATCGCCGTAGCGACGCTCGCGAGCGCGTGGCTGCTCTTGCGCGCGATCGAACGGCCGTCGTTCGCGCGCTGGGCGCCGTACGCGGCAAGCCTCATCGCCGGGCTCTTCGTGTCGCCGCTCTTCGGAGCCGTCGTCGTGGCGCACGGCGTCGTTGCGGCGGCCGGCGCGCGCCGTGACGGTCGCGCGGTTTTTTTCGGGTGGTGCGTCGCTGCCGCGGTCGCGGGCGCGGTCTTCGCGCCGTGGCTCGCCGGGAGCCTCGCGACGGCGTCGGGACACGCGAAGGATATCGCCTGGCTGCGCGCCCCCTATTCGCTCGAGGCGTATGCGGTGAAGTGGGCGTTCAACGCCGGCGCCTCGTTCTTCGATGCGGAATTCGCGCGCGTGCGCTACGGCGTCGTCCTCGTGCCGATCCTCGCGCTCGAAGCCGCGGCCGTCCTATCGGCCTGCGTCTGGCCGCGCGACGCCGTCGTGCGCGCGCTCGCGTTCGCCACGCTCTCGTGCAGCCTCATCCCGCTCGTCGCGCTCGACGTCGCGCAAGGCGCGCATTTCGAGTCGGTGACGCGCTTTCAGATGCCGACGTGGATCGGCATCGATATCGTGGTCGCGCTGCTGATCGCGCGCGCGTCCGCAGCGGGGGGAAACGCCGCACGAGCGGGGACGGCGGCGTTCGCGTTCTTGGTGGCGTGCGGCACGTTCTCCGCAGTCTGCGCGCGGCCGTACGATCTGTGGTGGGACGACAACGAACACCTCGACGAGCGGGCGGTGGGCGCGGCGATCGCGCGCGGCGTACCGGCGCCCGTGCTCGCGACGAAGGACGGGTCCGCCGAGCCCTACGCGCTCGTGCTCAGCCGGTATCTACCGGCCGCAACGCCGATGTTGCTCTACGGCCGCGTCGTCCCGCCGCTCCCGCCCGCGCCGTCGTGGGTCTACGTGTTCGCGCCCGACGCGCGCGTGGTCGGCGAACTCACGCGTCGCGTAGCGCCGGAGCGCACGCTGCGCAACGTGTCGCCCGCGATCGGTCTGACGATTCCCGACCTGCGCGCGGCGCGCGACGCGCGCGCGGACGCGGCCCTTCGATCAGATAACGCACTCTGGTCGATCGGCCCGCGCACGCTACAACCCTAGCACGTTCCGTTCGTGCAGAACGCGACGTACTTCGAGAGATCGAGGCCCGGAGTTGCAATCGGCAACGACACGTCGGTGCCGTATGCGACGTTCGCCTCGGTAGCGGCGAAGCCATAGTTCCCGCGATGATACTCGACCGAAAGACCGGGCGCGCCGGACCAATTCGTGTCGACGATCAGGCCGCCGAAGTGCTGGCGATCCAGCGTCCGCAAGATGACCTTCACGTAGGGCGCGTACGACATGGCATCGATGTTCGCGTCGCTCAGATTGAGGAACCAGCGCGTGCCTTCCGGCGGCCGGCCCCCCGCGCTCGTGTTTCCGGCACAGGCCGGCGTGGCGTTGGTGTTCGCTCCGTCGGAACTCGTCGCGGGGTACACGTACGACGGATCGGCGCACAACGCCGCGACCGCGATCGCGTACGGCAACGTTCCGGTCGGCGAAGACTCTGCGTTCGCGAGCGCCGTTGCGTCGAGGCCTCCGAGACTCGTCGCGATGTTCGTCGCAGTCGACCCCGAGCAGCCGGTGCCGGCGGTTCCCCACGCGCAGAATCCGGCGCCGCCGACGTGCATCGTCGCACCCGGAGCGCCGGGGCGCTTCGCCAGCCAGAAATCGTATTCACCGCCCGCGGTCGAGTCGTCGTACGAATAATGATGGTCCGCGTTTCCCTCGGGCATCATGCCGGCGGGAACGTTCAGGACGCGGCCCTGCATGTGCATCGACGTGCAGAAGCTCGGGCCCCACGAAACGGCGTCGCAGTCGATCGTCTGGGCGATGGTGGGTCCGCCGGGGAGCAGCTCGTAGAGCGGCTCGCTATCGTCGTTCGGATCGTTGAACGGGATCGCCGCATTCGAGAGATTGAGTCCGCCGAAGGCGTCGCGTCCCGCCTGGAATTCGAGCGACGCCCAAGCGGCACTGCGGGAGCTCACGCTCGGACTCGCCGGGAGCGGTCGGCACATCGGATTCTTTGCGAAATGGACGCACAGCGCCGCGGCGGCGCCGGCAGCCTGCGTCCGCGTGGCGGGGATCTTCGCCGGAGATCCGAGCGGCGCGAGGTTCGCAGTCGTCTGATCGACGGCCGCGACGCCGGGCAAGGTCGAGCTCGCGCCGCCCCCGCCGCTGCAGCCGGCCACGAGCGGCAGGCCCGCGGAGAGAAGAATGATTATGGCTGTGCGTCGCATCAAAGGGGCCTCCGACAGAAGATTTAGCGTCACGACTTGTCTGTCGGAGCCTCAACCGGCGGGCGGTACGGCGCGCGGGACAGTGTGCGAGCGCGGGATGCACGGCATCACATATCGTGCGAGTGGGGCGCTGCGGGTGTGATCCTGACGAGCCCGCTACGCCGCGCGGCGCCCGGCGTGCGGGCGCGAGGCGGTGTTCAGCTCACACGAGAAGCGGCGCGCATGTCGATGCGTACGAGCCCGATCGCGCTCGCCTTCCTCGCGCTCGCCGTCGGCGCGCCGGGTTGCGGAGCGCCCCACGCGCCGGTCGAACGCGCGCTACGTCTCGTCGCATTGCAGGACCCGCCGACGCTCGATCCGCTGATCAGCGACAACGCGCAACTGACGGATATCGCCTTGCTATTGCACGGTTATCTCTTACGGACGGACGCGCGCGGCGCGTTTCTTCCCGATCTCGCGACGCGCGTGCCGACCGTGGCGAACGGCGGTATCGGCGACGGCGGCCGCACGATCCGGTACGAGCTCGCGCGCGGCGTACGCTGGCAGGACGGGGCGCCCTTCGATGCAAGCGACGTCGTGTTCTCGTTTCACGCCGCGATGAACCCGAGCAACGACGTGCCGGACCGGTCGGGCTTCGACGACGTCACGTCGGTCGTGGCACCGAATCCCGCCGAGGTCGTCGTCCATCTGCGGCGCCCGTATTCGCCGGCCGTCGCCACATTTTTTACGACCGGTGCGAACGATGCGTATCCGATCTTGCCGGCGCACCTGCTCGCGCACGCGCGCGATCTCAATACGGATTCGTACAACGCGAACGCGGTTGGCCTCGGCCCGTACCGGTTGGCGTCGTGGGAGCACGGTTCAAGAATCGTCCTCGAAGCCGATCCGCACTTCCGCCGCGGCGCACCCCATATCCGGCGCGTCGAATTCGAGATAACTCCGAACGCGAGTACGGCGCTCGCGCTCTGGCAGACGGGCGCGCTCGACCTGCTGCCCGTGCGCGGATTTTCGGGAAACCGCGCGCTACTCGACGGCGCGCGGCGCGTGCCGGACGCGCGCGAGTACGACTCCGATCACTACCAATTCGACTACGTGCTCTTCAACGTCTCGCGTGGTCCGATGCGCGATCCCGCGGTGCGCGCGGCGATCGTGCGCGGCGTCGACGGCGAACGAATCGAGCGCGACATCCGCGGCGAACTACACCGCCCGGGCGACGGCGACCGGCTTCCCGGGCAGTTCGCGTACGACCCCGCGATTCGTCAAGCGCCGTACGACCCGGCCGGCGCGGCACGACTGCTCGACGGCGCGGGGTGGCGGCTGCACGACGGCGTGCGCGTGAAAAACGGCGTTACGCTCTCGCTCGACATCGTCGGTCCGGCCGGTCTCACCGGCGCAGAACGTTTCGACGTGCAATTGCAGGCGGCACTCGCGAAGCTCGGGATTCGCTCGGAGATCAAGTCGTACCAGTACAACCTGCTCTTCTTGCCCGCGCAAGAAGGCGGGATTTTCGCAAGCGGACGGTTCGATCTCACGCTGTACGGTTGGCAACCCGGGGAAGACCCGGATCATTCGTACCTCTTCCGCTGCGATACGCGCCCGCCGAACGGTGAGAACTACGGCCGCATTTGCGATCCCGCAATCGACCGCGCCGCCGCGACGGAACTTGCGGCGACGGATCGGGCAACCGAAGCGAAAGCCGACCGCGCGATGTTGCGCGAACTCGACGCCAACAGCGATCTGCTGTTTCTCGGGTTCGATCGCGAGATACTCTTCGTGCGCCGAGACCTCGACGGCGTGTCGCCCTCCGTGCTCGGGCATCACTATTGGAACGTGGAGACCTGGTCGTGGAAAGGTTAGCGTGGATCGCGCGCGTTCGCGCGTAAAGAAAAGAGCCCCGTCTCTCTTGCGAGAAACGGAGCTCCGGTCAACCGTTCGGCGCTCGGGCTTAGCGGTAGGACTGCCGCGGCGTGAAGCAGTCGCGGCAGTAAACGGGCTTGTCGCCGCGCGGCTTGAACGGCACTTGAGCCGTCTTTCCGCACGTGCTGCAAATCGCGTCGAACATTTCGCGCTGCGCGCCGCCACCGCCGCCGCTGTAACCGCCGCGGGCGGCACCGCCGCCGCCTTCACCGCGTTGCGCTTTACGCGCGGCGCGGCAGTCGGGACAACGGCTCGGCTTGTTGGTGAAGCCCTTGGCTGCGAAGAACTCTTGTTCGCTCGCGGTAAAGGCAAAGGGACGGCTGCAATCGGTGCAGTTCAGGGTTTCGTCTCGGTACATCGGTACTCCGGGTATTGGGATTGGAATTGAGGGTTAACGTGCGATGTTCCGATATCCGATGCGGACGCGCCAGAACTGGGACAACAACTCGTACCTTCTATCAGACCCCTTTGGAGCAAAAGGGTTGCGGGCCTGCCGTTTGGCCCTGAGGTTCCGGGGAACCGCTCCTATTTGAACGGATGCGGCGGCGGGGCAACCTCGTTCGCTCCGAGCGTCTTGAGGAGTTGCGGTTCGGCGCCGGAGAGTTTCGCGAGGAACATCGGCTGGAGAACGGCATGGTCGGAGCCGCGGATCGTCTCGCGCCCCTTGGGCGCATCGAAACTCCAGTCGTCGAGGGCGGCGCTCGTCTTGGAGGCATCGTCGCCGTCCGCTTTCTCGACCGCATGGACGATCATTTGCGCGGCGACGAATCCGTCGGGATCGAAGAGATCCGGCACTTTGCCTTCCTTCTTGAGCGCGTCGACCAGAAAGTCGTTGGCCTTCGTCTTGGGCGCCTGGTAGAAGTAATACGATAAGAACGTGATCTTCGATTCGACGGGTGCGAACGACGCGTACGAGGCGCGATCGGCAAGCCCCGTGATCACCTTCGTGACCGCGTAAACGCCTTGATCGTCGAGCGTCTTGAAAAGCGCTTGGCCCGTCGCGCCGGCCCATGCCACGAAGAGGAGGTCGGGCTTGGCGTCCTTGATTTTCTGCGCGAACGGTGCGAAATCGCTCGCGGAAAGCGGCACGTAGAGGCTCGCGACCTGCGCGCCCTTTTCCGCGCCGAGCACCGCTTCGACCGCCTTGAAGTTGGCCTGCCCGAACGCTCCGTCTTGCGCGAGCACGAGGACGTTCTTGCCGTGCAGGTTGCCGAGCGCCGTCCCGGCCGTCGCGACGTCTTGATAGGTCTGCCGGCCGGAGCGGAAGGTGTAGGCGTTGTTCCCGGTGATCGCGTCGGCAGCGGCGGGGCCGGAAATGAACAGCACGTGGTTCTCGGCGGCAAGCGGCGCCATCTGCAGTGCGACGCCGGATGACGTCGAGCCCGCGATGATCTTGGTATTCGCGCCGATGAGATCTTTCGCGGCCGCAACGGCTTTGGCGGGATCGCCGCCGTCGTCGCGTTCCGTCACGACGATCTTGTGGCCCGCAGCCATGCCCGTGCCGTGGGTGGCATAGTCGAGTCCGATCGCGAACCCTTCGGCATATTGCGCGCCGTAGCCGGCGAGCAGGCCCGTTTTCGAGTAGATCAGGCCGACGTTGACCGGCGCTTTCGTGTCGGCGGCGAGGGCTCGGTCGGCTCGCGCGTAGGCGGAAAACGTCAGGACGGTCGTGAGTGCTGCGGCGGTTGCGGCCGTCGCGAGCGAGCGTGTGTTCATCGACGGCCCATTCAACGGCGGCTCGCGAATTGCTGCGACGGCGGCCGCTGCGAGCCGCCCGGGGAACACAAGCGCTTAACTATCGCGTCCGAAGGATCGCCCGCCCCACGGGACGCAACGAGCGACGTGCGACTGACGACGCGCGGTCTCGGACTTCGGATCGGTGCGGTGCCGATCGTCGAGGACGTATCGCTCGAGGTCCGGTCGGGAGAATTCCTCGTCATCATCGGCCCGAACGGCGCGGGCAAGACCACGCTCTTCAATCTGCTTTCCGGCGTCGCGCGCGCGACGACGGGGACGATCCTGCTCGACGATATCGACGTGACGACGGCGCCGCCATACCGGCGCGCGCGCCTGGGACTCGGGCGGACGTTCCAAACCTCGACGATCTTTCCGGCGCTGACCACGCTCGAGAACGCGCGCGTCGCGGCACAGGCCGCGCTCGGGGGAAGCGCCGCGATCTGGCGCTCCGCCGATCGCGAACGCGCGCCGCTCGAACGCGCTCGCGCCGTGCTCGAAACGGTCGGCCTCGGAGCGCGCGCCGGAAACGTTGCCGGTCAGCTTTCGCACGGCGAGAAACGGAAGCTCGATTTGGCCATTCTGCTTTGCGGCGAACCCAGCGTCGTGCTCCTGGACGAGCCGACGGCCGGTATGGCGGCGGAGGACGTCGACGAGATGGTGGCGCTGGTCGCAGCGATCCATCGAAACGAAAAGAAAACGGTATTGATGGTGGAGCACCGCATGGACCTGGTCCTCGGACTTGCGGATCGCATCGCCGTGATGCATCACGGCGCGCTGCTCGCGATCGATACGCCCGAGCGCATCGTTGCGAACGAAACCGTCCAGTCTGCGTATCTTGGAGATCCGCTCTGAGCGAACGGCCCGTGCTCCTGGCCGTGCGCGATCTGCGCGTCTCGCTCGGCGAGTCGACGATCGTGCACGGCGTTTCGCTCGACGTACGTGCGGGCGGCATCACGGCGCTGCTCGGGCGCAACGGTGCGGGTAAGACGACGCTCCTGCGCGGTCTCCTCGGGCTCGTCGCGCGGAGCGGGAGCGTGACGCTCGCCGGCGCGGAACTCACGTCGCTCCCCGCGCACGAGGTGGTTCGCCGCGGGGTCGGCTACGTGCCGGAGAATCGCGACGTGTTCGGATCGCTGACGGTGGCGGAGAACTTGCGGCTCGCGGAGCGGTCCGGCGCGACGTTGCGTTACGACGCGATGTACGAGCTGTTCCCGGAACTGCGCGAACGGGCGGCGCAGCGCGCGGGCACCCTATCGGGCGGCCAGCAGCAGATGGTCGCGATCGCGCGTGCGCTTCTGAACGCGGACAATCGGCTGCTGCTCGTCGACGAGCCGACCAAAGGCCTCTCCCCGCTCATGGTCAAGCGCGTGGTGGACGCGCTCGCGGCGGCGTCGCGCGACACCACGATCCTGCTCGTCGAACAGAATCTGGGCGTCGCAAATCGTTTGGCGGACGACGCGATCGTCATCGATCAGGGGCGCGTCGCATACGCGGGAAACGTGAAGGAACTCACGGGCGATCGCGAGCTAGCGCGACGTCATCTCGGAATCGCCGCGCACTGATGTCGACGCTCGTGCTGCTGACGGTTACCGGACTCGGACTCGGCGCGCTCTATTTTCTGATCGCCGCGGGGCTCTCGCTCATCTGGGGGTTGATGCGCGTACTCAACTTCGCGCACGGTGCGTTCGTGACCGTCGCGGCGTACGTCGCGTGGTCGCTCGCGCGCGCGGTGCCCGGCGATTCGCCGTGGCTGCACTGGAGCGTCGCCCTCGTAGCAGGTGTGGCGACGGGCGGTGCCTTCGCGGCGATTACGGAGATCGTGCTGATTCGGCCGCTCTACGCGCGGCCGATCGGCCAGGTGTTGGTGACGGTGGGGCTCTCACTCGCCGCGGTTGCCGTCGTGCAGGGGGCGTACGGCACCGATCCGCTCACGGTCGCGCTGCCGGATGAGCTCGCACGGACGACGCCGCTATTCGGAGCGCTGATCCCGAACTCGCGGCTGATCGTGGTCGTTGCGGCTGCCGCCGTGCTCGGAGCGTTGCTCTTCTTCTTGAAGCGCACGCGCTACGGGCTCATCGTGCGCGCGGGCGTAGACAATCGCGAGATGGTGACGGCGCTCGGGATCGACGTGCAGACGGCGTTCACGCTCGTGTTCGTGATCGGCGGGATGGCGGCCGGCCTCGCGGGGGTGCTCGCGGCCACCTACGACGGTTCGATCGATCCCGCGCGCGGGACCTCGCTCTTGATCTTCGCGTTCATCGTGGTCGTCATCGGCGGCCTCGGTTCGGTGACGGGATCGGCCGTCGCCGCGGTGCTGGTCGGCGAGATCCAACAGTTCTTGAATTTCTATGCCACCTCGGGTGCGGGCGACTTTGCGGTGGTGCTGCTGCTGGCGGGCGTGTTGCTCGTACGTCCGGGCGGCCTCGGCGGGGCG
>Ga0116227_10005628_pt1 | contig 26236 bp, 19 predicted proteins | sample S1TSphgellanicum_FD_89693 | JGI IMG/M metagenome (GOLD analysis project Ga0116227, IMG submission 89693) | Host-associated microbial communities from peat moss isolated from Minnesota, USA - S1T2_Fb - Sphagnum magellanicum MG | ecosystem: Host-associated > Plants > Peat moss > Unclassified...
AGGGTTTAAGGCCTTTGTTTCATGGTGGTATAGGGTTTAGGGCCTTTGTTTCATGGTGGTATAGGGTTTAGGGCCTTTGTTTCATGGTGGTTTAGGGTTTACGGCCTTTGTTTCATGGTGGTTCCTTCCACCTTAAGAGGTCTCTCTAAAACCCTCTTGAATTGGAGGGCTTTTTATTTTTCAAAAACCCTGAACTGGAGATTATTAACAAAATCAAAGAACTGCCCAACACTGTGTTTAAAACCCTTTGAAATAATTATTTTGCCACCATTGTGAATGTGATGAATCAAAATTGAAGGAATGAGCCAAACAAAAACCACAAATGGAATATCACCCAATTAGAGAGGCAAATTGGTTAACCCTAATAAACATTGAGAAAGCATGTAATGTAAAAATACTAGAGAATTCAACATGAGTACCTAGCAAGGCGATTCAACGAGAATTGGCACCTTGTTAAAATCGGTACTAAGAAAGATTTTGTCGGCTTGTGCCCTTGTTCCTCTAGAAAATACATATTTCTCGGGCGACTTCTTCTCGGATTGCACCTATTGAACAAACCTCAACAAAACCAATGAAATATTTGAATGAAGGCAACTTGAATGAAGATATTGATCCAATCCCACTACCTTTCACAACTTAGTGGAGTTTCATGTTGATTCCATAATGATTGGTCCTTTCTTACGGTTTGTAAAGCACTTGGAAAAATTTCCTAGTGTGTTTGGAGGACACCTTGTATCCATGAATTACTCCTAGGACCTAGGTGTAGAAAATGAATGATCCAAATGATTAGTCTAAAAATATATATAAATAAATAAATAAATTTTTAAATATAATTTTTTTAAAAAAATTCAGGGATAACCACAACTTGGGAAAAAGAAAACAAGTTAATTAGCTCTCATGATCCCCAAAAAATTGATGGCAAAATAATGAAAATTGTGAAAGAATATTTATTTGAAAAGAACATGGCATCATAAAGATGTTAAGGTAAAATGTTTTTTTTTTGGGGGGGGGGGAAGGGGAATATATGTTTTCATGCTTAATAATATTCAAAAGAAAATTGCAAAAAATTTTGCCACCAAAGTAAGCCCCTTAACCTACAATTCCAATGTAAATTACAACAAATCTTGCATGTTTTGACACACTCTTGTAATTGGCACACTATAACTAATAAAATATCCATGATAAAAAAAATTTTAGTTGTGTTGTTTCACAAAAAGACTATAATATCACACCATGCACACTTCAATTGCCATCCACTAGGGATGCGCTCATAAAATAGCCAACCTCCAAAACATGAAATCGTGTAATTCGGTCACCCTTGCTCAATGAATGACAATGGGCCTATAATTCACACTTATACTAACTAAGCCACACACCTGGTAACCAAAAGACGATTTATCGGAATTGTAAGCACCAGGTCCGGGTTGTGCATCAGCTTTTCTCTACACATGCATAAAAAACATGCACCAAACATGCACCAAAGTTAATGTTAAAAAGACTTTGGAAACACCCAATGGGGAAATTTCAAGTAAAATACATACATATATGCAATAGAAGAATACAAGGCTTGACGATTCATAAAATGGGATTGATCCATGAAAACATGTCTCATCTCTTATGGATTTTATCTTTTGGCAAGTTTCGGTTCTAGATTCGAATTGTGTCCATATTAAAACATGAAATGCTATTATATGTGTGGCATTCAAAACATGGAGGGCTCTTTTCAAAGAGAAAGAAAGAGGATTGCATTAAAATTACTCTCTTCCACCGACTGCCACTTCCCATTTTGATTTCAGGAGGCGACTCACAATTTGAGGTAAGTTGTTTGCCAAATGATGAAAGAGTATCGTATGCAGGACCTGCAATTAACAAATCAAGTTTCTTACATTCTAGATATGGTGATTTGGGTGATTTGAAACCAAACCCAAATTGTTGGTGTCAAAAATTGTAGTCAATAAATGAATGAATGAATGAATGTAATGTAATGTCTGTGAAGAGTATTGAACTTCAATAAGCAATTTTAAAGGTTGAATCCAAGATGAATTCTGTTACCAGGACTGAAGTTCCCGGGCTTTGTCTTGGCCATTTCTGCACTCACATACATCTGCAGACACATAATCGTCAATTCATGCATGCAAATGTTAGTGCCGCAATTTAGAGGATGTTTGTTCTTGTTTGGGTTGCATAGGTAAATTGAATTTTGATTACAAAGATGAACGATTTTCTTTTCAGTTTTTAAGCATCTTTGTTCTTCATATATGGGGATTTCATTTTTCTCAAGTATCACAATAATGTTTCTCAAGTCTATGTTCCACCTACATGGAAAAGCAAGAGTGTATTTAAACATTTAGGAAAAAGCTCTTGAGCATTGCATTTTGAAGGGTGATGGTCATGCTTGGCAACCTTGCACCTTTGAGATTAAATGATTCAAATATAGTAAGAGATCAAACCTTTTCAAATGCATGGCGATTTTGAGTGCCAAAACCATATGCAGGTGATGTTATCCTCTTTGACAATACCTACGGAGTTCTCCACAACACAAATTTGTATTTTTTAAACTATTTGTGCAATCACTTACACCTTGAAACAAGGACTACAAGATTGACTCTTTAAAACTTGAGATCATAAATTGCTATAGATGATGGCAGAGTTTCATAAGCAAACTAGTAAACAACATATGCATTGGTGAAGAAGTTGAACCATTAAGTTGAACCATTAACACCTAAAACACAAGCATAATAGTTTGAGTTTGTCTATAATTATTCGATATATTCATTACTTGTCATAGATTAAAACAAAACTTTCAATCCATTAACCTAAAAAGGTTGTGTATCTTATAATTATGCAACAAACGATAAATTAAATATTGAAAAGATGAAATTCATTTTATCTTTGCATAAAACAACAATCCAAGATATGTGTACATGGAAGATGCGCTTTAAGTTTGCCAAATATTGTTTTAGATGTCACATGAGTTGAATGTAATTGCTTCAACCTTTTAAACATAATTTAGAAAAAAGTTCCATGTTTCTAATTATAAAGAAAGCTTGTTCCCAAAGGCATCCTCTAATTTGAGGGTTGTAGCCTTGAAACCAATGGCTCAAGACTATAGGCCCAAAAAGTAAAGGAGGGCTTTGGAGCATTCCTTCCTGGGTGTAAAACACAAATGACTTTTTATTCAAATAGCAAAAGGTCTATATATGATCAATGGACTTGAGCCCTTCAACTAATGAAAGAATCTTCACTTGGAGGGGGGAGATGGTTTTTAAATCCAAAAAAAACTTGGAATGTTTTACATGGTCAAGAAGGCTTTCATTTGCACTCCAACCAACAAGGAAAGGGTTTTCACAAACACTATCATGACCAAGCTAACATCTAATGGTAAGAACTTTTTTTTTCTAAAATCACAAGTGAAATTCTTGTAAGCTTGTTGCACTTTAGTAAAGTGAAGTAACAATAAATAGAAAAGGCATAATAAAACCTCTTCAAGTTGGGGAAATAAGGAAGCGAGTGTCATCTAGAAAGTGAGAAAGAGGGGCAAAAAAGGAGGTCATATGTATCATGCCATAAGAGATTTTACTTTGAAATTGTAAACCTTACCATGCATTGATATTTTGGAAAAAAAAGAAGTAAAGTAAAGTACATTCATGAATAATAAAAAAGATTATACAATCACTCAAAGTTTCAATTGGAGGAATGTTGGTTTAGCAAAGGAGACAAAAAAATTCATAGTAATACAAAAAGGATTGGAGGGATGATGCATTATTGCTTGCCTGTGGTCCAAAGGTGGATTTCAAGGTGGTGCGACGCTTTGGACCAGGTTGCCATGATTTATCTAAAATTATCCCTTCCCAATAATGATGGCGTTGTTTTTCCATGATTTTGGGTAGCTTGTTTGTCATCTAGTTTGTTCTCAATGTCTCTTCTTATTTAACTTTTTGATCTAGCTTCATGCTTAAGGAACCCTTCTAAAATTCTTGACATCCATAAACTTTCCCATATATTTGTGAAAAGCTTGAAGCTCCTTTTAATCATACGATTGTGAATGTACCCCTATAACTCTTGAAAACTTTGCAACTCTTTTCAAACTTTTGAACTCAATCATGACTATGCTTCTTCACCATGAATTTTGTACCTCATCCCATTCACATAAATGTTGAATTGTTACCTACTATTCTTTAACTTAGTAGAGTTTTTAGCTAGACGATTTTTCTTTAGTGCACATACAATACACTTTGTGTTCGTCATATTGATCTAGTGATGACTATTGTGAAATTCCATATTAATCAATTTTGCAAAAGAATTTGACTTTCATTGCAAATTTTCAATGGTAACCATCACTTATTTTCTTCAAGTGGCAAAGATCTATTCAGCTAGGATGAAAAGTTATATGTAATATGTTTTCACATTTTATTGAGTTGTAACTAGTCTTTGGTATGAATAAATTTTCTTGAATATTATTTTAGAAGTATAAGCCGTCTTTTAGGTTTAACATAATAATTTAGGATAACACATTTGATCAAAGATTTTGATTTTTTTTCTAGTAATAATGTTCAATTGTGTTTGGATGCAATGTAACAAAACATTCATAATTGTTATTGTGAAGCATATTAAGTTCATTGATTGAGTGTAAAGGGGCACACATATCAATACAAAATACTAAATCATGACATGTGAATTGTTGAAAGTGAGAATCAAATGTGATCATGAGATTGTATGAGGTTGAGGAAGAGGTATCAAAACATGACTACACTAATCTAGGAGGAGGAAACTTGTATCATTCTCAATCTAAATTAGACAAAGAGTTGCAAAATGTGTTCCCTTGTGCTTTACTAAGTTAATTAAGTCATATGAAAAGGTAGCATCACCTATTCTTGCACACCCCTTTTCTTTTTTTCTTTCCTTTTTTTTTCCCACGATCTTTTCAAACCATAACACAAACAAAAGTTATCAACCACATAAAAGGGTGTTTCTAGTTAAAAACTTGAGTTCATAAACAAATGCAAATGCAAAAAGGTAAAATGAAAAGACAAAGATAATTGAAAATCGTTGAAAATGAGCTTGAAAGGGTATAACCCAAAGGCTTTTGGTAGAGGGAAGAAAACATTGTCAAAAGCCCACGTTAAGTGAAGTAAAATTGCCATGTTTGTAAATTTATTTTGCAAGTAATAACCATATATGCACAAAAGCATGAACAAGATGTAATTAAAAAGACAATGACTTATACATACAAGCATGGACACAAAGTGAAACGAAGCATATATAATAAAAGCAAAATGAAAAAAAACTTTAATAACAATTTGAACATGATAACCAATAACACAAGTTGTAATTTGCACAAGGCAATGGGACAATTGATCTCAATGCATTGTAACAAACACAATAAAATGACAAGAATATGTTTAAAAGGTGGAACATAAACAAATCAAGGGGGGAAACAATAACAATAACATGATTGATAGAAACAAGACACCTTCATGCTTATAATTATGGAATTGGGATAACAATTTGATCTCATGAAAAAGTTTGTACAATCTCTTTCGAAGATGAGAATGAGATTTTGAGTAACTTTAATGTACACAAAATTACAAGAATTGAATATAATTTTTTTTTGAGTCTTTTGTTTTCTTAACTCTAGACAAGTATCTTAGAAGGGGTATTTGTCTTATGCACATTTTGCACAAGAAGAAAAGCTCCACACACGTGTCTCAAATGAACATCAATTAATTTTTTAAAGCATTCTTACATCATCTTTCTTGAGTTTTCAATGTTAATGACACTTGACTTTTCAAGATGGGCCATGACCATGTTAATGCATGTGATTGGAATGTTTTCAATTATGCACATGATGTTTTTGTCACAAAATTCAAACATTATTTTGTTTCAATAATGCCTTTGATGAAATGCCTTCCACAAAGTCATGCCATGCACACACATAACGTTAGACCATCTTTTCAAAGTTGAAAGATTCTGAAAACCATCATGTTAACCATTGAAATGATTATGTGAATGATCTTTTAAGAATCATTCCTTTATATTTCAAGTGGTTTATACCATCAACATCCATTCAATGCTAGTGGGCCACTATGCCATTGGCCCAAGTAGATTAAACCTCTTGTAAGGTCATTAATCCCAATATTATCCTAGTTGAAGTGCTTACTTTTAATTCCAAAAATTATGAAACCTTGCTAAATGAAAATTAATTTAATTTCCAAAGATAAAAATCACTTTAAATTCAATAACTTTGCTCCATTGCTTTGAAAATTGCAAAATGACAAAGGTGCACACCACCTTGTCAAAGGCTTTCCAATGATACCAAAAAATGGAATGGGGGGCTTGGGCCTTCACAATTTGGGAAAGGTATGGTGTCATCACATCCAAATGAACAAACACCTATCTTAATGTATAGATGTGCTTGTGCATTATATCATGTGATGTCACACACTATTATAGTAAGGACATTACTATAAGAAAAATAAATTATTATGTTAAGTTTGAATAGTACTTCACAAATTTAATCCATATATATGTTAAACTTGCATTTTGTAGTTCTTAGAAGGTTAAACTAATGTTGGGTAGGTATGAAACATGCGTTTAGAACCAAGCCAAGTATCAATTAATTTTCTCATTAGAAAAACTAGTTGTTATCATCCAAGGTGATATCTAATTGATATTCACCCCATTGTTTTCACTTCCATGAAAACTGCTCATTTGGAAGCTATCCCATAAATTAAAAATCCAAAATATCAAAACCATCCAAGGTATTAAAAAAACTCAAGGTGATTCTCAATTTTTAAAATTTAGGATTAAAGGGCTACCTACTCTAGGGGTAGGTAGTATGCAAGCCTTTTTTTTATTGGTTGTAGGTGCATCACAATGTTGGTACATCCCAAAGCTCAATGCTTTTATTTCAATGGATCACATTGATTGACATTGTTTTTAATGCTTCCCAGTGCATTACTATAAACACATTAATGTGAGAAAGGCTAACCTTTAGTTCACTTATATACAATACATGCCCACTCTTTTGAGCAAAAAAATGGGACAAAGTATGATGTTAAATCAAACAATATCTTGATTGCACATTACACACCTCATTGTTTGAACAAAATAAATTCAATAAATCAATTTGTGAGAACCAATATCTTGAGAACTAATTGATAAATTTAAAATATTTTTTTGATACCTTGAACAATTTTCATAAAAAAAAAATTTAATGAAAAGAATTAGGCTGGTTGTTATAACTTTATGAGAAACTTGGAATTGCCAATTACCAAATAAAAATTTGAGAACCACCCAATATTAATTAAAAACTTATGTTGCATGACTCCAACCTTTCCAAGAATCTTTAAAGCTAGTTCTACTTCAAACAAGGGTTAAGGATAACTATTTTGGTTCAACTTAAGTCACCCAACACCCACCAATGCACCATCCAAAAAATCAAGTTTCAAGATTTTTTGGATGGGATTAAACCCAACCTAACCTCAAGATAGGGTCTTGGTGTGAAGTTGCATTTTTTTTTCCATGCCCCATACCCCAATAATTAGTTTTTTTTCTCACACCCTTTAAACCCACTTCCTACCTACCCCCTACCTCCCTCCTTTTCTCTTCCCTCATGAAGTGTTTTCCCACTCACCATTTTTTCTTTCATTTTCTTGTTTTCTTCCTCTCTCCAATTAATATTTTTCTTCATTCTTTATTTTCTCTTTTCTTATTCTTTCTTTCTTTCATTCTTTTTGTGTTTCTTCTGTCTCTTTGTGTGTGTGTGTTTTTATTTTTTTGTGTTTATTCTTCGTGTGTGTGTGTGAAGAAGGAGGATTTTTATAGCAACAAGAGTTTGTTAGGTCACATAATGTTTTTACCGTTGGTAGGTTGTAAAGGAAGAAGAATTCAACAACAACAAAGGTTGTTAGCTTACAAAAATATGAATTGTGTGGGGTGGGAATAATGGAGAGGAGTGAGCAAGTGTGTGTGGACTTGGCAAATAGTAGAGAGAAAATCAATGTCAAAATGATGAAAGTGTTGCCTACACACTACACCTTTGGTTTTTTTTTTGCCCATTTATTTTCATGGTTTTGTTCATGTTTTCAACCCTTTTTTGTTTTTCTTTCATTATTATTATTATTATTATTTCCCATTTTAAAGGTTTTTTACCTTTTAATTTTAAATTAAATTAACTTTTTTTAAAAAATTGCACTTTGTAAGTTTTTTTTTAATTTATCTTTTTTAAAATGTTTAATAATGGTTTTATTATTTTGGTTTTTTTTTTGTCCTTTTTTTTTTGTGTGTTTATTTTGTTTATTTGCCTCCTACTCTATTTTTAATGTCTTCAATTATAAACGCTAGGATGACTAAAGTTTACACTTTGTTTATAATGCATTGTCTTTAGGATTGCAATGGGTATTGTTTTTGTTATGGTTGTTGAATTTGTTGGTTGTTTAATTCTAGTGACGAAATTTTGAGGAGCTAGTATATATGGGTAATTTTGCATAATCTTTCATAGGCTCGTAGAATCTATCATATGGTCATCCTTGAACAATTCCAGGGACAATTCCAAAGACAACTCAGAACTATTTCATCATTTCCCAACTTAACTACCTCATTTTTTAATATTTATTTTACTCCTTTTCCCTACCCACTAGTAGGAGTATGAAAAAAAAGTCATATTTCATTTTCAATCTTAACTACCTCATTCCTTTACTAATAATTACCTCATTTTTTTTGTTAATAACTAGTTCCTTCTTTTACCTTACCCACCATGGATATAATGTTTAATACAATTTAAATTAAATTTGAAATTGATATAAATAAGAACAAGATATTGAAAACCAAATGGGAACATGATAAGAAAAAAAAAGGTTGAATGTCATTGGTAATGCACAACAACATGGAACCCAAGTTGATTAGAATGGCACTTCACAAAAGGTTGGAAAAGATTCAACCTCCGCCAACCATGGATGGGATAGTTTTGGTGATAGATGATGGACTAATGCATGGTGCAACAAATGAACCAATGGCATCTATGTTAGAAGATCAAGTTGAATCAAGTGTTTGTTCATGGAAAAAATTGTTCCAATCCAAACATTATAGATGAACGATTGCAATTAGTTATACTATTTGTTCCTCGCCAAGGTGATCAATTTAATTATTTCTTTTTCAAACGTTCCCTGCCTTCCCAAGAGGGTTGGTGGGGATTTTTTTTCAAATTTTTTGTGCAATTTTAATTTTAATTTTCGAATTAACAACACCTCCATACACCCATGTTTCTAGCCACTAAGGTGTAGGAAATACTTTCAACTTAATCCTTAAGCAACCTTCATCATTGTGTGCAATACTCTCATCATGTTGAACAAAATTCTCATTTCAATACCACAAGTCTAATGTATAGGCAATACTTTCATGATTATCAACCCAAAGTTTAATAATTTTGTGCCATACCCTTATCATGTTGACATTGATTCTATTTACGATGTTTGATAAAAACATTACAACAAAACATGGTATTTGTGGATATAGGATTAAAAACTCTAATAATTTGTTTCCAACACAAGTTGAAAAAAGTGCCAATCACCAAACAAGCAAGGTTTATTTTGGGAATTGAAAATGTGCAAGTGTTTGGTGAACTAAAGATGCTTTTGCCAAAATTGTCAAAGAAGAAATGTAGAAGTAAATTAAATTCCACAAATGAAAATGTGCACAAATGTATGTTGTTTATTATATGCTTGTCGTAAGATAGATTTAAATAGGTCATAAGGGCACCTTCAATCTACTCATTTATACGAAAGGTAGAAGTCAATATAAAGTAAATTACCCATATTATTGAAGACAAAACATTAAACAATATTATAACATTGGGCAAGGTGTTCAATCAGAGGATTGGACAAGCTATGTGGGTCCAAGCATGGTAAATTAGATTGCAAATGTACCTTGTATCATAAATGAAAAGTAGCCATAAAGTATGTTTTGATATATTGAACTTAAAAATTATTATTTAGTTCAAGGATTAATATGAATTTTTTTTTCAACTTTGTAAACCTTTAATTAAAGGCCACATGTTAAAAGTAGGTTTAAGTAGATTCATGGAAATTCAAGCAAAGTTCACAATTTACTTTATAGCTTTTAAGTAGATTGTAAGTAGATGAAATATTACATTTAATTTTTTTCTGAATTAATGGGGCCCTAAAATGTACTTGTGGCTTTTCATCTTTTTCAAATTCTAATAAAAAAAAATCTAGCTTGTAAGGTAAAAGTAGGTTTGAAAAAAAAAATTATTAGTCAATTTCAAACCTACTTATTACCTATTTTTGTTATACTAAAGTTTTTCAAATTTTATATTCAACTCACCATAAACCTAATAGAGGCATAGATGTTTTCAAAATGAAAGATAAAAAACTTTCCAATCTACTTTTTGTGTTTTTGTAAAAAGCTATCATATTTTTAAAAGGGATTTGAGGTTGACATGTTTTGTAGTCTAATTTACCATGCTTTGGCCCATATAAGAAATAATAGTGAAAATGACATTCTTTCCTTGAAACCACGCTTTGCACCCTAGAAATAAGAAATCTTACCTACTTGAAAAAAATTAGTAATATAAAAGCTTTGAAAATGAGGCCAAGGTCTTTTTCTTAAAGGTGGAAACATTAATCTCCATCTTGCATGGAATGAGTTTGTAAATTTCCTAGTGTGGCATCATGGTGAACAAATGGTTAGTAGGCCAATAACATCAAACTTGCAGTTCATGGCATTGGCTTTTGTGGCATTTGAAAAACTAGAATGCAATTCATACACAGTAAGTATGAGAGATTAGATGTTTGCTCAAGGACCTAAATTTTCTCTAGGAAATAAAAACAAATTCGGACCTATGGAAGTCAGGGTTAACTCTCTCACTCATGACAAACATTGTCATGAAAAAGTTTAGAAGTCTCATATTATTACAAACTTATTTGAGTCATGCAAAGGGGGCCAATCCGAGATCATACTTTTCCTTTATGAAGGTAACAAAAGCATTCAATGATTTTATATGCCATTTTACGCACAAGTTAAACTAAACATGTTGTGTTTGTTTTTTGATAGTGGCATACATAAGGACCTGCAAAAACAAAGACGACAAATACTACAAATTAACCAGAATATTGAATGATCTTTTGTTTCTAGCTATCTATTATGATGTTATTTAAAAAGAGCCAAAAATATATAATATCAGAATCCATAAAGGATGATATGAGTAAAAAACCCCCCCACAAAAGCCCAATTAAGCAATAAGCCAAGCAAAAATGAGTTATCTTTTTTATTAGCTTGTAAAGTTGAAATATTTGAGCTAAGCAAGATTGGAATGAAGGCAGCAACATTATTAAAAAAACCCTTTGGCTAATCTTGGAAGTCATTTTTGAACCCATTTCCTTTAATTGTTCATGTGGATTTTAGCCCCATAGAGGAGGTTCACCAAGGACTTACATTTAATAAGCTTGAACTACATGTGCACCTGCTGAAGGTTGGAGGTGACTATAAAGGTGTTTAAGTCTAAGCGACTAACTTTTCAACACCAATGGTTTGGTGTGCAAGAACCACCTTCATCATATTGACCATAGTGTTCAACAACATAAAATAATTGTATGAACATAATATTTATAAGTCTAATCCACATTGTTTAAAATACATAATTAAGATAAACAAATTAAATTGCTAAATTTAAACATAGTTCCTAAATTAAATTAAGTACAATATGCATTAAATGCACCAAAGCTAAAATGAAAATCCATATTTTTTGGACATCTACATTATGTCCCTCATCATAGTGAAAAACATCCTTTGATAACTTAATGCAACACCCTAATGAAAACATTTCACATGATCTTGATTTTTATAACTTTGCGCAATACCTTCAAAACACCTCAAAACACAACATAAAATTTCAAGCCAATACATATATGTAATACCTTTATACAAGTGATGATAAATATTTTAATCATGCCTTTAAATATTGCTTGACTGAACAAGTCCAAGCTCTATGCAATACCTTCATTTAAACTTTTTCTTCATTTTTTTCGGCATTTGCAAGGTCTATTGCAGTGGCAACCATGTGGGTAGGTGCGACCACGTAGGTGGGCTTTGGTAAGTACCTACCTAAAGAGTTAGTATGTAGGAAGGTGGAAGGGTAGGTAGGCAAGTATAGGAGCGGGTAGGTAAGTAAATAAATGGGTGGGAGGTAGGTAGGTGGGGATTATCACATTTTAAATATATAGGCGAGTAAGTATGTGAGAGAGAGTCTATTTTAAATTTAAATGTATAGATGGAACTGCCCATTTTCAGGTAGGATGGGTTTCACTAGTGAGAGAACGGTGAAGTATTAGCCCAATTTTCAAGGCTAATCAAATTTGAACCTGAGACTCATCAAGGGGAGACAAAAGCCTTAACCACTATGCCACGAGCTTTCAAGTTCCATATGAAATTTATTGATAAAATCGTGCATCGACAAAATTACCGTTACCAAAATCAATAGTATGTGTAACAAGGGTTGAATGGTCAATTGAATCATATATTAGAAGATGTTTGCAAGTTTGGGTTTATGGAACTTGATTAGTTTAAGGAAATGAAGATTTCTTGTTGGGCTTAGCTTTCTTGATTGGATGATTGGCATGTCCCATGAAGACCTCCAAAATAAATAATACTTGAAGCAAAATGAATTGCTTTAAGGAAAGGCAGAAGCCGAATTAAGGCCAGTATTGCATTACAAATGGGAATGCATCACAATGATAATTTGATGTCTTGTTTGTCATACATTGAAAAAGAGAGCATCCTTCATGTAAGAGATAACAATGTTTTGGACTTCAGACCACAGATGATGATGAAGAGTTTTTTAAAAACTAGCCTTGTTGGAGAAATGCATTTCTTTGTAAACACTAAAAAATGTTGGTCGGTCCTTGATTTTTAAGAAGAACTTTCATGCTCAAGTTTAGATTTTAAATAAAAATAAAATGGAAAACCCTTCAATTCCAGGTCTAGAGAATATTTTCACAAAATAATACCCGTCAATTTTGGAATCAGGTTCAAATTTTGAAGCCCCCACCAGCGAGTGGATTACTGAAATAGGGCTTGCCCTCGGTTCTTGCCTCATGTACCCTTCTTTCAGTAATGCCCTTGCCCTTTACCCTACACTAAAATGCTAGTTGAAATACATTTCAAATTTGTTATAAACATCGAGTAGGCCAGAAGAGGCGAATCAGAGAAGGTAATCCAACATTGCTAATTTCTTCTTCAATTGGAAATTTGTCATATTGGAATTTGGCATGACAAATTGATTGAACTGATGAGAAGTTTTTTTGCTTACAACAAAATTCAAGTTGTTATTCACTTACAAGGCCGATTGAAAAATCAGCTATAGAACATAGTAGGGTTGGGCATGTAATTATGAATTTCTAAGACCATAGCCACCGGTTCTCAGTAAGTTACCTTGCAAAAATATTTCTCACATCCAAGTTTAGTTATTTACTGTTTTGCAACCCCACCCATAAGACTGAAACAGGGACCTGCAAATAGGTGGGAATTACTAATAGGAAACCAACTGGAAGAATAATCATTATGATTGGCCAATAAAAAACAATCATATTTATTACACTCTTCTCCAGCAGTTGCACAGCTTCGCTGTGTTTTTTACCAGCCTCAACTGAGAAAAACCATTTTCCTGAGCCAAACCGGCATTTGTTGACATACTGAGCACTGGTGGGGATGCTCTAGGTTCCTGCAGAAGAATCACTCATCAGGGCAGAAAAAGCAACAGCGGCATCTCCCCTTCATGCAATGATAAAAATGTGGTAAAATCCACTAATTACATAATCTATCTTGCATTTTCATACCCGAGAACCATGTGTGCAATTGAGTAGATGGAGACTAATAAGTTCCACACACATGAAGCTCTTTTTTCAGGGACTGGCAAAATGGGTTGTTTGCTTTTAAAGAGCAAGCTACATGGTCTTCCATGTCCGTGCCATATGTTGCATTGATGTACTGGGAGAGAACTTGGGATTCACATCACTAAATAATCCAGCAAGCAATCATCTCGATTCCCCTAAACAAAATTAGGTGCAACTTGAAACTTGTTATCCAGAAACAATAGTCTAATCTACAATCAAATTGTAGGGTAATGCCCAAGGAGCAAGGCATTCCCAATAGGAGTGCCTGCCTTGAGCTGGAGTCGAGTGGATGATTATTTTTGGGAGTGCCTCACTTTGAGGCCGTTACTAGTGTAAAGACCTACACTAAATTCTATTTTTGCCCCATGATACCTGGTGAAGAGGGTGGAGAGCATTTAAAAAAGCCTTGGTTTGTAGTTTGTAAATTGTAATGCCCTCCTGCTGGGCATGACTACCCTCTTTTTTGCATGAAGGTTCCTTAAACCCTGAACCTTATGACAGAGAAGCCACCCATTGACATGATATTGATGATGATGATGATTGATCCAAGGTTTTAGAGGGAGGAGGTTCATCATTGGCCCCAAGGCCATGAAAGCTTCACCATCCCTACTACAATTCAAAGTCCAATAGGAGATGCAAGTGTGGCAACTTGTTGTTCACATGCAAAACTCACATGGCCTCACATGTGTGAGCAACCTTCAAAAATGAATGTGTGCTAAATCCTTCCAAACAACTTTCAATGATTGCCTTGGCAACGTATTTGTTGTTCCATGTTGAATTTTTACCCTAAACCCTATCAATGCTATAATGAATTTTCACGGAGATTTGGGTGGTGTGGTAGCACTGCAGAGGCTGGACATTAATGAGTCACCCTTGCATCATGCTAATGGATGGTGTATGGACATGAAATACTTTTCATCACAATAAAATCAATGCTTTCATAGTGCAAATGAACCATTTCAAAAATGTTCGATGCATGCCTACTAGCATGAAAGTTGAATACACAAGACACTTTGTCATAAGCCTTTGCAAAGTCTAGTTTCAAAAAGACTATGGGTTGTTTGGTACGTTTTGGCTCAATATATTGTTTCATAAGCCAACAACAACACATTATCTAGGATGCACATTAGGGGCAAGAAGGCAATTTGATCGCTATCTATCACCTCCATAAGTAAGGGTTTAGGTGAAGCTGCAAGGCTTTTGCATATATCTTGTATGATGTGTTTAGGAGAGTTGACTGCCACTAATTGCTACGCTCTTCATTATCACTTGCTATGGGGATTAAAGTGATGAGGCATTTGTTAACTCCCTTGGAGAATTTCCTATTGCTAATAGAATCCTCGATTATCTTGCAATCCATTCCCTAAACACATGTGAAAATTTCACATAGAACTCTACCACCACTTTGTTAGGTTTGAATGATCTACTTTAAACTATTGCCTTAGCAACCTTGAATAATTTTGGTTCAGTGATTGGTTCTAGGGTCATGTTCATTATTTCCATGAACTTGGTTGGGATCTACTCCAATATTTTTTCCTTAATTTGCAATTTTGGAAGGTGGGCAATGAGTCATGGTACAAGGACTATAAAACTCAAAGATTGTTTTTTTCACATCTTTTTTATTGGTGAGGAAATTGCCCTCTTATCTCTCATAGATGTGATGAAAGAAGTAGTTGCATGCTCTTTGATTATGAAGGAAAACTTTTTACTCATGGAGTTCCCCTTATCTTTTCATGTAATTATTGTTTGAATTTGTTTGCTAGTTCTTTTAGATCTTTTAAATAATCTACTTGTATTTGCAAAACTTTATCAAAGGGAGAATTGTGTAGTTGTCCCATTACAATCTCTAATTTCACTCTAAACTTTTTTCCTTTTTGAATTACTTAGCCTTTTTTGGTATAAAAGTCCTTGTACCACTTCAATGTTCTTCTCATCTTGGAAAAGAAGGTAGCTTCAAGGGGTGAATGTTCTTAAAGATCTTTCATTTTCTTGACAACTTCATCAAAATATCTAATGTTCATCTTCTAGTAGGATCCTTTTTTCTCATCTTCTAGAATGTTAATACTCCCTCATAAAGGTTAATTTGATCAAAGAAGGAAACATCTCCCTTTAGAAAATATTGGATTGGTTTGAGTACATGATGTTAGACTTACCTTAGGATTGTGATTGGCACCCTAATCCCATTTACTTACCTTTCTTCTTATGAGGCAAGAATACCTTTTTTCACTAACTATCATTAGCACCTCAATAGCAACTACCATTGGATATCATTTTAACATTATGGAAGCAGAAAAAAGACTTGGATCTAAATCTTCTATCAACTCCATGCCAACCATTTCATCTTTGAAAATTAATCCCACCCCTAAAAGGTATAATGGAATATTTATTATGTATTTAATTCATACCAAGCCCATATTTGTATGAATGCTTTAAACAAAAGGCACAAGTTGTGTGTCCAACCTTGTTTGAACAAAGAGTAGTGTAGCACAACAAAAAAAATATTTGGAATGTATAGCAACACAATAAATTGGTTAAATTAGTTACAATATAACAATTCCCAAATCATTTCAAATTTTTATTCAATTTTAATTATGATAAAATGATAAAAGTTTTTGGACAAAAAATCATACACATTCAAATCCAAAAACTTGCCACTTACATTGTGTTTTCTTTAAGTCCTTTTACAAAACAAAGTTGAAAACTAGTATCCACACATTCAATCATGTCCACCACCCACAACAAAAGTTGTGTATTCAACGGTATCAACTTAATTGTGTGATAAGCTCACAAATGGTTTCCTACTCTAAAACATTCAAAAATATTCGCTCTAATGCATATTGGCTCTTCATTTAAAAACATCTCCACACTAGAGGTTGAACCCAACCCTATACCCATGTATGAATCTCCATTTTCAAACCTCCTTTTGGGGATGAGCTTGAAATTTGATAGTCAAAATAAATGACCTAGAACTAAGAACTTTGAAAAGATTGGGTTTCTAAATTCCCAACTTTTAGAGAGACAAAGGTTATTATTGTAGAAAACCACTTCTTGCTTGTTAGGTCTACGTGTAAAATCTTGACAAAATATCCAACATTATATTCAAATGTCCCATATTTATTGAACACAACACCTTCACAAAGTCCTTTTGTGTTGCATGATGTCTAAGTGTGGTATATACATGATGATAGTTTTGGATGGTCCCCTCTTACCATTTAAAGATGTCACAATATTTGTTATAACAATATACATTTAAATCATTAAAAAGACCATACTAAAAGGATGATTATATAAAATTTCAAACTAACATATGGCAAGATTCCAATACAATCAATGTTATAAATGTTATTGGTTTTGAATCCAAGAATATGAGAACCCTTGTCTTGACTTGAATTTGGCATCAAAGTTTGTACAAAAGTAAAAAATCAAGTAATGTACACTTTGTCAACCTCTAAGCTAATTTCACTCTAATTCAATGCTATGAAATCATGACTCTACCTTTTGTAAAATTCTGAACTAACTTCAAGCAATTATTATGATTAGTCATCCCATTTGAAAAGGAGGTTGAAGATTTTCATGCACGTCAATTAATACATGTTGTAATTGGGAAAAAAATTCACTTAATTTTGTTTTATGGTATGATAATCTCCAACTTGTTAAGCACTTGCTTCTCATGCTAATTTGCACTTAAAATGCAATTTACTTCATGCAAGCTACCCTTTCCACATAGCCCTTATGTGCTTCCATCTTGCTCCAAGGTTGCAAATCCCAATTCCAAAACACAATTTAAAGCTAATTGTCACATATTTCAAAATATAAACTTGTTATAATGCGTGTTTCCATCACATTTCTCAAATAAGAGTACCCAAACTCCTTTGCATGTTAGAAGATGTGTAGATTCATGCATGTCATTTGACATGCAATGTTATGGAATTCCATAACCAAAAACCCAACAACAATTAAACAAAAAAATGACTAAGCACCTCCTTCCATCAATTTTTATTAGTTTTTTTTCCCACAAACCTATTAAAACCTATTATTAGAAGGTTAAAATAGTACTTAATGGAAGACAAATAGTATAACTAAAACATTCCCAACCATATTTATGTATATTACTAATTAAATGAGGTGCTTCCCAAGTTCAATTTCTGATTTTGGACCAACAAGCCAATTTGATTGGCCCATCACTCAAAAAACAAAAATATGGAGGCTCCAAAAAATAGAAGATATTATTTTGAAGTATAAAATCCCTCCCCTTTGGCCCACCTATATAGCTGAAAGGAAGACAAGATTTGCCAAAACATATGGGATAAAAGTGAGGTGCTATGGAGAACATGTTGGGGAACACAATGGGAACTTGAAAAACCTAATGAAATCTCATTGGAAACTTGAAAGGAACATAGTGAAAACACATTGGGAACCAAGGAAAAATGAAAAAAAATCCTTCCCTCCCGAACTTAAAAAGAAAAAAGCAAGGCACCTTGAGTGCATGCTTGGGCCTTCCCATTGGTTGCATGAAATTTCTCCTCCCAAAAGAGTTTGGCACCATTTTTGGCCTCAACTATTAGCCCTTGCAAAGAACACCCTATTTATTAATTGGGGGTACTTTTTTTTTGTTGGGACCTACCCCCATAAGGGATGGGGACTATCGCATTGACAAGAGACTTCAACTTTTACTTTAAATTAACTAGTTTCACACTGACAAAAGCAAAAAATTTAGGTGGGATGAAAGTTGATAGATTAGGGTTACAGGGACTCAAAATAGTCATTCCAACTATGATGTGGAACAATGTGTCCATTTTTCAACCAAGATTAAGGAACTAAAATGATGGCAAGAATTCTCAAGATATTTTTTACATGCCATAATGGTGATTTCAATTTCCTTCCTCTGAGCTATTTTATCATAATTTTTAAAGTCGATTAAAAAGAACTAGAAGAAGAAAAAAAAAATGGTCGAAAAGGAGAAGAAGGAGGGGGAGTAGTTCGTGGAGTTCAAGTTTATGTTGTTTGATGGTATCAATTTAGGTCCTAGAAAGTACGCTATAGAAACCACAATCGCTATGATCAAAGAAAACATTATTTTGCAATGGCCACAAGGTACTTATTTTTCTTCTTCTTTTCCCTTAATTCTTTTTGTTTATCTCCCACATCCTTTTCTTTCCTTGGTCTTAGACATTAAATATTGTAGTTTAGAAAAAATGATTGTTTTCTTTCTATCTTTCGCTTTCGTTTTTTTTTCCTCCTTGTGTTTGTGTTTGTGAATGTGTTTTATTCCCCCTAACAAGCTTCAAGAAACTAGTCTTTTGCCTTGGCACTAATGTTGAGTGATTTTTTTGTTCACTGTTGTTGTTGCTTTTAGCATGGAAGGAAGAGGAAAACATGTAAGTGTGGTGTAGAGCACTATAGGTGTTCAATTTCTCTCTCTTTGATTATGCTTCTATGGTAGTTGACCATGTTTTTTAAAAAAATTAAACAATTATCGGCATAATTTGTTTAATCAATTATTGCATTTCTAGATTAAAATGTGGATCTAGCAATAAACAAATGGGTGTTTAGACATTGTTCTACAAAAGATATAGTTATAACGGTTAGTTGTGGATTAGTAGATTCTTCGGGAATGAAATTAGAACAACAACAATGTGAGTTTTTGATGTGTGGGTGAGACAAACGACAAACACAACAAGTTTAAATCATAATTTACAACAACTTGGGGACTTCCATACATTTGAAATTTTGAGAATGTAATGGCTTTTTAATCCCATTTCTACAAGCTTTGAAATTGGCCAATGTTGAAACCTGAGCAATTTTCTATTTGGTATTGGGGTTAGCTAATATCCTTACTAAGCTAGGCAATTGGTTTTTTTTTAATGGGAAAGGGACAATATATGAATACTTGGAGGGATGGTTGTTTGTGTGCACACATTTACAAGCCCTATTGACCAATTCTTTTACATTATGATGTTTTTTATAGGCAAAGAGAATGGGCCAAAGACAACAGGCAACATGAATTGACAAATGTTGGAAAAATCCTAGAAAATGACAAGACTTTGGCTAAGTCAAAAATAGCTAGGTGAACTTCTTGGTGGAATCATCACAATGCATGTCATTGTACGACCTTTCACATCATATAAAGCCAAAGGCGCTCCTCTTTTCAACCTTGCCTCTCTTATAGTCTCTATCTTTTACAAACCCTCATCTTTTTCTCATAAATTATCTAGCATAATCTTTTATTTACAAACATATATTGTTTTGGGCTTAGGCATTGTTATTCAATACTTGGATATGTCTACCAACAGTTTGCACTATGAATGAAACTTAGTAATAATATGTATCTTTACACAATAATAGGGTGGGAGTAAAAAATACATATTGTGGAAGTTCTCATGAGCATTACCTTGGTTGTGGTGTGTGTTGAAATAACAAGACAACCCTCGGACCCTTCCAAAAATAATGGGTGTGGGTGCACCATTCTTTAGATCTTTTTAGAGTCCCCCTAATTGTCTTTCTAACTAAAGGTGTTCAATTATTCACCTCACAAGGATTATTTGTGTTGCCATGCTATTCATTGAGTTGTGGTCATGACAAACAAGTGCCAACAAAAAGGAACACATTAGCACGTTCTTATAGTTTATGAGAAGATGGCAAAGCTTAGAAAACAAGAAACACCTCTCATGGAATAATTCTTGGTGTAATGAAAGGCTTTGAACAGCCTACACAAGAACTATTCATCGTGACACCAAGCTTTGTTTGAAAGATCCAAGTGTCGAGAAATAACCCATGGTTCTAATTCTCTGCAGACATTTGCTTGCAATGAATGGGCTAAAAATTGTTCTTGAGTTTAAAACTAATGTGCTGATACAAGCTTGGAGTGTAATTTGGTGTCAAAATTTATAGTATGGTCACCAGTTGGATTCCTTCTGAGGTGGGCCACAATTAGAAATGTACATATGGATGTATACACATTATGAATGACCAAAACATTAAATGTGGAAGGATTTGTTTGCAATTTTTCATAATGTATCAAATGGCATTTTGGTAAATTTAAGGTAACATTGGAAATGTTGTTAATTTTTTAAAGAATTACATTTGAAGAATAACAACAATTTGTTGGATTCTAATATTGACTACTTACACAGTAGTGAAATTCTGGTGTCTTGTCCTTTGAATTCCTCACTTGGAGTCGAATCCAAATGGGAGCTAAATGAGATTAACCATCTAATTTATACATTATGCATTATAGGCTAGCAATTGGTTATTTTTGTGAAGCATGGAGGTTTCCAATTTGTATCAGTCATTGTTTATTTTGTTGGGGTGCAATCTAGTTCAACGAATGGTGGTGTGAAGAGATCAATTTATTCTTTGGGAAATTCTCTGTTTTGGTCTATTTCAAAGGTTCCAAAGGAAGGACATGGATGAGGGGTGATGTAATGGAAGTCGTGATAGTGAGGCATGTGCTGATAAGGAGAGGCAATGGTGTGAAACAAAAGAGAGGACAATGGAATGTTTATTAACAAGACAAAAATGTTCCCTACAATGTTTATAATAGCTTGATTTGTGAATCAACTTGAAACCTTTACTCTATTTAGTTTAAAGAGTTCTCGCTTCACTATTTGAACTTTTGGTTGCATAATGTTTGGTATGAAATCTTAGATTATTTAAGATTCTTTGTTTAAATTGATTCAAATATTGACTCCATTCTATTAACCTTCATGTGTGCACCATGATCTATTTACTCATGGGACATTGTTGCTTAGTGTGTTGGCAACAAGTTTTCCTTTGATAAATGTGATTTTTCTTTTGATATTTTCACTTTGAATATCCTCTTCACCCATTGGCATTTGAAAAGGTAAGAACTTTTGTTTTTCATATCTTATGCTACTTTTGTGATTCATGTTGTGGATTACTATGTAAAGTTATGAAATATCCAAAATTAGAGTTAGTTTGTAGTTATATGCAAGCTCCAAATAGATGTCACTAGTTGGTTTATGTTTGATTTGGAATTCAAGAAAATCAAACACTCCCCCCTACACCACCATCTTTGAATGATTTTTTTTTAGCTGCCAACTCAATCATTCATAGATAATATAGTGTTTAGGACTCATATCATGGATCTTGCTATTTCTCCTTTTTGTTCTTGCTGGCCCATGTTGACTTTTTCATAAGTTTTTTTCCAATGCCATTTTATTTGACATGATGACCAATTGTAGAACTAAAAATAACTAAGAGTAGCATGACATTCAATAGTGAGTCACTAAACACAATTACTACAACTATTGTTATATTACCAATCCATGATTGGAAGATGATTATATGGTAGTCAAAAATCATGTGCAGCCATCGAATTTCTAAAATGTTGTTTATGAATTTGGTGAGAATTACTTGGCCTAAGGGGTAAAAGGTTTTATAAATGTTTAATTCTTTCTACCCAATATAATGGGGTACATTCTTGGATTTGTTTTCGCCATGCTGTGGGTGCTTTGGTGGATTTATCCATGTTCATGGTTTAGGAATGTCTAGAAATGCAATAGCTTTAAAGTAGGTAGCAAATTGATTTGATTCCAATAGCAGTTGCAAGGAGATTAATGAACATCATTGTTGTTCCCCATTAATCCATTGCACACATCAACAACAAAGTATTTCGATTCATCTCCTTTGCAACTACCTATCTTCATATTCTTAGTATCCCAAAATATTTTCATATTTTACACTATTGCATATTGTTATTTCTATTTATTTTCCCAACAATAAATTCATTGTATGGGGTCACATTAGTTTACTATATGGGTAGTATGAACTATTGGAAATTGTAGTTTCATGTATGGGTTGTTGGAAAATAGTAGGTTACTTTACTTCCAATAGAGTGTCTTGTAAGAATATAGAAACACATGTTAGCAAATTAAAATTAAGATTTTTTATGCATAGTCAGTTGGAATTGAAGTAATTAACATTCACTTGACAAATTTCAATTCATTTCTTGTTGAACCCTACAACATGGGGTCACAACCCTAAATCTAAAGGCGTAAATCTTAACCTTAAAACTTAGGGTTTTACATTTTTTAATCTTTAGTTTTTTGTTCATGTTTTGAAAATTATATTTGTATTGTCGTTTTGTAGGTTTAGATTTCAACTTTGTTTTAAATTTGCAACTTTTTCGATTGGAAAAACTTGAATATGGTCTTTTGGGAATTTTCCTTTGATACATGGCTAGTGGTGAAATATGGAATGGGTCTTGTTGGGATTTTGTTGAAATCTTCAAGTTAAAACTTTTAATTAAAATTTGTATAAGTATTAGCATATTTCAACTTCAACCCTAAACCCTAAAACTTGCAATTTAAAACTTTAAAACTTGAAACCCTAAAACTTTAGTGCTTGGAATTTAAAACATTAGAACTTGAAACCCTAAAATTGAACATTGACAATCACAATTTTAAAATTTTAAGAATATAACTTTGAAAGTCTACACTTCATATCGAAAAATCCAAAACCTTAATATAGGTGAAACCTTAATTCCAAATTTCTTAAAATCAAAAGTCAAACAAAAGAACCTAATTGCGGAAGCATAAATTCAGAAACCCAAAACCCAACACTTTAAGACTTGAAACCCTAGAAAATATAATAAATTTAAATTTAAATCCAAAGCCCAAAAAATTCATAAAGTTGATAATATAAATTTTAATTTCCATCGCAATCCAAAGTACGTTATACACATTAACTAAAGATTCGATTTAAAATATTGCATATGTAATCCAATATAAGTTAATACAAATTTCATATTGATTAATTAAATTTTAAGACATAATTCAGAATTCTATTTTAATTTTTTATCATATAGAATTAAGTTGAATTTTCAAATTCAAATTGTCATTTCATGGAAATTGATCAAGAATTAACCAAACTTGGTTTAAGATGAATTACTAATTTTCTATATAATGTTGGAGACTACTTATTTGATGCAATAGCTTATTTATTAAATAATTTCAAATTTAATTTGATTAAATTTTATGTTTCATTTATAAGAATTTTTTAAGTTTGAAATACCAAAGGCATTATTATGTCGCTAACGTGAATTAAATTATGAATTTCTACATGATTTACATCATGAACAAGCAAACAATGAAGAAACTTACATTAAAAAATGTCATTATCAGTTTAAATGGTGGATTATGGGGTGACCTTATTGTTGTTTATTGATATCACATTACTTGTAACGTCCAATCTACGTTTGAAATAAGAATAACAACTACATAATGGTTAAAATATGAGATGAAATCAATGGGAATACATTGCACATTGTGTATGGAAACAACCATTTTGAACCTACAAATAATGTTATCAAACAATAGTTTCTTTCAATTACCAACATCAAAATATGTATGAAACAAGGAATGATGGCCTGACAAAAGAGCCCATTAATAAAAAAAATGAACTTCTTAATAAACAAAAAATATTTACATGGACTTTTCAATTGGATAATAATAAGATGGAAATTCAAAAACAACATCATGGATGGATACCACGAGAAATTGCATTAGCATTCACAATCAAATTCATAATATTGAAGTTGAATATATTGCAAATCAAATGACATCTGAAACACATCAATTGTAGAAGAAAACAACAACCTATAATTTCTTCAAATGAAAATGAAAAAAATGAAATATTACCTTTCCCCACAAAAAAAGACCTTTCACTAAAATAAAATAAAATCAGAGATATTAGTACACAATATATTTCCAAAACTTTAGATTATGTAAAACTGTTTTCTAAAAGAAAACTTCTAAAAAATGATGTTGAAAATATAAAACAATATCTAGTTAAAATTGTAATTGTCATAATTTTATTTTTTCATTTAATTTGAATCCTTTTGCATACCAAATTCAATGTCGAATTAAATCATATATTAATCAATGTTTTTGCAACCATTCCATCTTTTAAATCTTATCATGAAGAATTCACAACCTTATAATCCCTGAATGCCCATTCCTTAAAATTGCATTTCGTTGATGTAAATGTAGATCCAAATCTATTAGCATCACACATTCTTTGCTTGAATGAAATAAGATTTAAAAAAATTCAAACAAATAACAAGTTGTACCTTGCAATATCAAAAAAATTCAACATTATCTCATGTGATGACGGACATGGAACTATGGTATTATACGACAAAATGGTAACTTTGACACAAACAAATTGTTGACAAATCTTGGTGCTGAATTTATTATTGCATTTTTGAATGACAACACACAAGAAACTTTGTATTTAATTGCAATTTACATGCCACCTAAAATGCAAGTAAATTATTTTTGTTGCATATTAGAGACTATCATTAAACAAATGTCTCAAAATGTTCCAAAGATCATCATAGAAGATTTCAATGTTAATATCTTAACATAAACATGTCAATCCATGATATTATGTAACTTCATGGATACACAAAAATTCAAAGTTCTATTATCTGAATACACAACCATTGATAAAATACAAATAGATCACATATGGAGAAATGCACCAAGACAACAATGTCATTCAAGATCTACTCCAACTTATTTCTCAGACCATAAATTTATTTACATCGCATTTAAATTACCAAATTATGTGCCTTGTTTCATTACACCAACAAATTAAACCACTCCATTATGTAATTAAGGTGAAGTCCTTCAAGAAGTCCATTACCCAACAAAAACACGTCTTATGACACATTAAAAGTAATTTTCAATATTCCATATTCATTAAATTCATTTCAATTTTTTTCCAAATGTTTCAATATTGTATTACAAATATTAAAAGACAAATACATTCACAAATTTCAATATCAATTGATTTAACACTACAAACAATGAAAAATTCAAACGTTCATTACAATGGAGGTGGCTCAATACATAAATGCCATCATTGTGTACCTAGTTTTCAATAAATAGGACACATTAGAAAATATTTTGAATGCTTTTGAACTATACAATCAATGTTCTTGATTTCTAAATTCCCAGCATTTTTATGAAATAAATTCGTTATTTTTTTTCAAAAAGTACTTTAATTAGTAATTACACATATTGCATACAATTACAATAATCAATACTATCCAAAAAGAACTGAAATCCGAAAAAAACCTTTCAAAGATTTTAAACAATTAGTATTGAACTACACCCTATGGGTAAGGCCTACATGTCTAGGATGCCTTATTTCATATTAATTAGTTGGGGGTGCATCACAAGTTCAACTTTTTTTTTTTTTTTTTTTTTTTTTAAAAATTCAAATACTCCCGACATAAATAACAAAATTTAATAAATTGAAAATAAAAATTAAAACCAGGCCCTCTTGTTGAAGTATTC
>Ga0116227_10005631_pt1 | contig 26231 bp, 19 predicted proteins | sample S1TSphgellanicum_FD_89693 | JGI IMG/M metagenome (GOLD analysis project Ga0116227, IMG submission 89693) | Host-associated microbial communities from peat moss isolated from Minnesota, USA - S1T2_Fb - Sphagnum magellanicum MG | ecosystem: Host-associated > Plants > Peat moss > Unclassified...
AAAAAAAAAAAAAAAAAGAAAAAAATTTAAAAAATATTTTAAAAAAATAAACAAAAATTTAATAAAAAAAAAAAAAATTAAAAAAAAATTTTTTCAATTACAAGTTTGAAAAAAAAAATTTAAAAAAAAAAAAAAATCCTTCTCATGAAAGGGTTTAAATATATTTTGTACAAAGAAGAAATCCTTTAACAGTAACTAGCCGATATAAATAGCTATATAATCAAAATTCAAATATGTGTTGAACTATCCACCTATTTTGTAATCTACTAGTTCTAGATATCAACCATCAGTTTTACTTAGTACCAATTAAAACATTATATTGGTTCATCATACTATCAAGTCTATTCAATATTTATTCACGACACCGGTTTGACAACAAAACAAGTTACAATCAGAATTTTGGGTTACAAAGTACATGGCCACATTTGGTTCACTCTAAAAAACCAAGACCCTGCAACATAAGTTGCCTTAAAAAACATTCAAAACCACCTTAACACCCAAAGACTAGAAGTCCAAAAAAATATTAAAATCTTCGTGCAACTTGATTAACAACATAATATGTTGTTGGTGAAGTGTGAGGTCCATAATCCATACATAAACAATAATTCCTATAGCATCATAACAATTAAAATCAATTAGAATGATACAAAAAAATCAAAAGCAACTTCAAACTTGGAAATATTGGCTAGAAGGAAAACCCAAAAAAATGTAAACATGGATAGTTGGGTGACTTACCAACAACTATTCAAAAAAATCAGCTTTTTTAATCAAATCATAATTATCTTTATCTAAAACATAACATTTAACTTTCATATAATCCTTGAAAGCAACAAATGTGTAATTCAATTATGGATCATTAGATTGGTTTTTTATCACCATGATTTTCCACAAGTGTAGGTGGCAACATTAAAAAGTTATCAACACACTAGCAAGGCTAAAAATAGATTTAATCCCAATCTAAAACCTAAGAATCCCAAGGATTTGCTTGGTTAAAACATTTGGAAATTGAATTTCATGAATCCCCTTAAAAAAAAACGATCTGTACATGCAAATGGGAGGATAGATAACCTCTTAAAAAAGAAAAAAAATTCCAACTACAAGAGTATGAAAGGACTCTTCCATGGATGTTTTAACACCAAACATATTATTTTCTTCTTTTTCAAATTGAGAATTATGAAAATCAACAGTTAATACACATGTTTAGGAAATAGGATTGAATCAATCGAAAAAAATCAAAAGAAGTGGAAACATTGCTTTTACATCATATTCAAAAGCAGATGAATCACCTCTCCATGCCCCCACATAATTCTTCACAACTCATAGAAATTTGAAATGAGAATCCAACATGATGATAAGCACATTGTTGTGAGCATTATGTGAATCAAATACTTTAAAAAACAAGAGGATTAAAGGTCTAATCACCTTAATAACCTCTTGCCACATTTTTTTTTGCAGTAAAAAAAGTTTCAAATCAAATTCATCAAAAATTTCCTACCTATCACTAAGTTCCATTACCTCAACTTCCATGTAGAATGAAATGTTGATAACAATAGTTAAAGCATTTAATAAAATTTAATGTCCTCTTAATTGATTCATCACAACAAGGTTCATGTAAGAAGTTATAATTGTCGAACTGTAATAGCCCAAACTTGGGTCTTTTAAACTTGTTACTACAACATCATTGTCTTCTACTTGCCACAACAAAGAAAAATAGTTTATTTAAACTCAAAACATTTTTCAAACATAATGACTTTGGTTGCAAACCTTGTTTTGATAAATATCTTTAGCTTTTAAAATAGCAACCCATTTTTAACACATGTTTTCTCCCATTCTTGCCTCCCCTTTTTGGATTTTTTTGATCATGGTAATTATTTTTTATAAACCACCTTGGCCATCTTCCACACTCACTTGCTTCAAACCCATAAAAACTTTGTCATCATTCATAGCATACTAACATGCTTTAAAAAACACATGACCAAAGCAAGTACCTTCATAAACCTACGAAAGGTTCAATGGCTCACAATCAACAATGGAATGTGATGCAATAGCCATGGATGCCAAGATGTTACCCTCATCTTTTACAAAAATAATGAAACCAAATTTTTCAAACAATTGATATGCTAGCAAAGACAAGTTGTGTCATTTATCTCAAACAACCCAATAGTAACATGCATAGGCTCCCAAGTTTTAGTGAGGTAGTTGATAACTAAAGCAAATGTGTTAATGCCACCTATGGATATCCATAAATCAAAAGGAGTAGGAATAGTTGCTACACTTGTAAGTTTTAACAAGACATGCACATACATGTTATTTTCAATATATTGGTATACATATCAAAAAAAAAAATAGAATTAATCCAATGAATAAAAAATACACAAAAACATTTTTTATGTTATGTCACAAGTTTTTAAAAGTAGAATTAAACAATAAAACCGCACAAAACAAAAATTGAATTTTTAAAAAATGACATACTTTTGGAAAATTTTTAATGTAAACCTTAATATAATAGTATTAACAAGAATTTAAAGATTTTTTTTAAAAATGATGCATTGAAAAGATTCCAAAAATATTTTTGAAAAAAATAAATAAAAAAAAAGTAAAGGTTTTGGGGGTGAGTGTGGCTCCTATTAAACTGGTTGGACCTATATATTTTTAATATACCTAGAATATGCCATTATTTCATAGCAAACTAAAAAATACCTTTTTATTTTAAGTGATTCCTAAAATATAGAAGAAATGATTTCCTTGGGGCTATTTGTAAGGATTTGAAATCCCAATTTTTTTTTATTGCAATTTTAGAAATTCCAACCCTTTTCTTGCTATTTGCCAAGTGTGATCTACTTAAACCACCTTAGTAAGTTACAACTTCCTATAATTAATAGTAAGCAATTTGGGGTGTGGGATTCAATCTACATCTTCATAGGAATGACTCCAAATTACATTTGTTGTATTTCATAAGCCCCTTCCTAAAAATAAAACAAGTTCAATTAGAGCATTACCAATCACTTGCTCAACCTTATAAAAAATGCATCTCAACATTTACAAGTTCACAATGTCAACATTGAGGTTATCATTAACAACAAAAAACCCCCAACAAATGGAATTGTAATGGTCAGGCTTTCATGATGTAACTTGAATTTTCATAGCTACAAGTTACATGCATAACCTCTATCATTGTGACATTACAAGGTTTGAAATACACATTTTTTGCATCTTATAGGCTTCGAACAATAGTTGAGGTTGTCAAATCAAAGAAGTTGGAGTTGATTCTGCCCACATTTTTGACAACATTAACAACATGGAATTTTTCTTTAACCATCACACAACCAAAACCTTACGCCCTACTCATAACAAGAAACCTAAACCCCATGTGTTTGTCATCACATGCACAAGGAAGAAACAAAAAATAAAAACAAAAAACTTTCAAAAGGGTTAGAAGTTAAAATGGTGTTCAATTTGTGTACGACATGTGTTGAACTTGTAGAAAAATAAAAACCTTGGAGTTGCATTTGCCAACAAAAAAACCAAAAACTTTGAATTCGCACAAATTTAGATTCAATAAGAGCACAATGGATGATTCAAAGCTTTTGATTTCAATTTAACAAAAGCACAACACATAGTAGAACATAATTAGAATTTTTGTACTAATTTTGTAAGAACACAACACACAACAAAAAGATAGAAGCCTTGGAGTTGCATTGATTAATAGAAAAAACAAAAACCTTTAGTTCACACAAAAGTTCACACAACACATGAAAACTTGTAAGAGCAAAAGGAACTCATACCTAAATAAGGAGAAACACATGTGTACACAAAGTGGAAAGTGAAGCACTCCACCACCACACTGAGCTCTATTGAGTTTCATCATTGCATAATGAATACATACTACAAAAATTCATGGTTTTTTAAACTATCCAAGTTGATTATCTTGTCCATTTTAATTAATGGACATGTAATTTTTGAGTAAAGGCTCAAAGTATGAATGTCACAAGTAACATTTGACTAAAGTGACCTATTTGATTACGTGTCAAATGGGACATTCAATGAAGATGGACTAAAAAATGACATTCTTAGTTAAAATTTCCAAAGGACTCAATTAAAGAAAACATGTCATTACCCATATGGGCATTACCCTAGTAATGTTTTATAATTTGAACCCACATATTTATCAATTAACGAATTACCATCTTGCAGGGCAACTTGTAGCTTAAAAACCAAGTGAATTGCTTGTTAATTTGGAGAGGTTATGTTTTTTACTATGATATCAATGTAATTCAATGGTCTTAATGTGAACGAGTTTTGTACAAATCTTGTGAATTTGGTTATGTGTGATTACCAATTGTTTCCAAATTTTGTGAATAAGACAATCAAACAAGCAAATAGCATAATGAAATGCAATAGCTTATGTATTCATATGTTGCTAGATGTTGAGTAAATGGTCAATCAAAAGTGCCACCCTAGGCTTGGTTAAAAGATCATCAATCAACTTGTACATTGTCAAAATCAATTTGTCTAAAATGATTAAACAATCTCTTTGATGGGTGTTGAAATGAGGTGCCTTTTGACTAATTTTTCTAGTCAAATAAACGACAAAATCTTGTAGTGCTAATGATAACGATCACAAAACAATTTGTACTTGCTCTACCTTTCCATCATTACTTTTACAAGGAGATGTGTATATGGGCCACTAAGACATTAGAAGTTCGAAAAAGCTCATGGTGTGTATGCATATCCTTCGAACTTAAAAAATCTAAAACCCTAAAATCTGAATATGCATCAAGATATACCAATGAATGACATTAGTTGGATATGTAAATCATTTGTTTTTTAAATTTTCACAACTTCTAAATACATATTTATATATGTGCCCACCATTTATACATGCGGATAATTGTATAAGACTGGTAAAAACTAACCTAAACCAGGTTTGATATTTAAACCTAGATTTTTTTGCCTTTTGACAAACCATAATTGAACCCAAACTGGGTTCCTAATTTTTTCATAATTAGAACTGAGATTCAAGATTTTTGGAAAAACTAAACTAGATTCAAGGGCTAATCGGAGGTTAACTAGCAATTAACCATCAGTTTTGGTCTGGGTTACCCAGAACTAAGTCCAACTCTTAGAACCAGGACTAGAACTATAAATTTTTTTAAAAAAATTTTTGAAGAACCAGAACCAGAACTAGATTCCAAGTTCCAATTTTGGTGGGAACCTAAACCTGATCGAGAACCACGATAATTATTTTTTTAGAACTGGAACCAAAGGTTTTTCATAAGAGTCAAGAACCACCCATTACTAGTACTAATTCCCTAGCTAACCATTATGGTTAGCTCAGTTGCTAGTGGTTTGTTAGTAAGTAGGTGTAGGTTGTTAGTGGGTAGGTAGTAAAAACAACCTTCACCTTTGTATAAACCATCCACTCACTTAGTAATCACCTATTCTCCACCTCTCTACCTACATGTCATAGAGGAGGACTTACTTCTTACACAATGGGTTATGAAGGTGAAAAAACCATATATTAACTCAATTCAAGATGTCATAACTGGCATCTAGTGAATGGTGCACTGGTCGGTGCTCTTGTGTTTTGTTTTGTACTTATGAGATCCACCAAACCAGGATGCTTCAGATCATGTTCTTGGTCTTGGTCTCTTTGGAAAGCTCTTGAGGAGGAGGGGTGCATGGGCTTGGTTCCATGACATTTGGTCTTGGTCTCTTTGGAAAGCTCTCGAGGAGGAGGGGTGCATGGGGGCTTGGTTCCATGACATTTGGTCGTGGTCTCTTTGGAAAGCTCTTGAGGAGGAGGGGTGCATGGGCTTGGTTCCATGACATTTGGTCTTGGTCTCTTTGGAAAGCTCTTGATGAGGAGGGGTGCATGGGTTTGGTTCCATGATGTTTGGTCTTGATCTCTTTGGAAAGCTCTTGAGGAGGAGGAGGGGTGCATGGGCTTGGTTCCATGATGTTTGGTCTTGGTCTCTTTGGAAAGCTCTTGATGAGGAGGGGTGCATGGGCTTTGGTTCCATGGGCATGATGTTTGGACTTGTGGTGCAAAAGTTTCTTGAATATTGAATAATTTCTTCATTGAAAATTAAATTAAATCATAGCTGAAAACTTCGGAGGAATTGGAATGTGCCTTTGGTGTTGTTGAAAAGATCTTGATGAGCAAGATTTAATGGAATTTATTTGGTAAGATTTGGATTTAGAATGTGAGAAATATTGATTTTTCAAGTGATTTCTGCCTCTGAAAATTCAAATAAATTCTCAAAAAAACCAGGTTTTGGAAGGAAGAAACAATTGAGGATGTGGTAATACATGGGCCAACGGCATAGGCCACACTAGTGTATATTATTTATAGGTACAAGGCTTCAGCAAATTAATAAATTTTGTATATTCTCATTTTGAAAAAAAAAAAGATATTCTTGAATTATTATTTTTTTAAATATTTATTTTCCTTCACAAATTTCTATTCTTTAAATTTTCAACATTTTTACAAATAATGTAGATTAGTATCAAAGCTGCCAATGTACTACAACTACTTATAGGTATAAGATCTGACCTCTTTTTCAAGAGGGATATTCATGCTTATAAGGTTCCCTCCGATTACACTTAGGAAATTTCTTCAAATATGATTTTTCAAACTATCTATCAAAACATGAGTTTCTACATTACAACTGCATTGGTTTGGGGTTTTCAATCAAAAGATTTCAGTAAAAAAATATTCAGGAAAATTGAAAAATAATTTACATCATTTTGTAATTAGGTAGCAAGCTATGTAAAAAAATTCTCGGATTTTTTTCACTTTCATGATTCATTTGTAACCAAATTTGTAATTTGAAATATTGTAAAGACATGTCAAAATGATTTGAATACTTTTGAAAATGTAAAACCATTTGGAATACAAAAAGCCGTGTGGTATATTGCAATACCTTGGCAACTTCATCACTAATTATATTATTTGTAAAAATGTTGAAATTTTCAAATAAAAATAAAAAATTTCAAAGAACAAAAATTTTGTGAAGGAAAACAAAGAGTCTTAATAGAGGATTTTTTTTCGACATGGAATCTTCAAAATTAATTAATTTCAATCATGTGTTGAAACCACCCCTAGACTACTAAAAGTAGACCCACACCATTTTCCCCATTCTTTAATATCTCAATGCACAAAATCAAATCACATACTTGATAAACTATTAAAGATTTGCATATCAACGTATATAAATGGTTTCCCTTTAAGAGCATCTCCAACCACACCACAATTATCTCCTTAAAGACTTTACCTTTTGATAAGCCTTTCTCTCCTCTCATTGTGGTTGTTCTCCATATTTTGCCACAAGGTTTGTGAGTTTTTCCAAACCCTGACTGATGGAATATGGCTAGCACAATCCTTGAAGCATTTTTGAACTTGAGCCTCTCAATGTGGTAGAATATAGCTTGCTAACTTGTACCTAAAACCCATACACCATAGCCATGTACTACTATTATGTGGAACCTTTGTTGCCTAGGTCCTCCTCACACAAACGCCCAAATGTCATTGAAAATTTTCTCCTTCTTGCTTGCCTAGGGATGCTTCATTTACGTGAGGTCTTTGTTGAGTAAACAAAACATGGTATAAGGTTGTTGACTATAATATGGCATGGCATGGCATGCATTTGAAAGCGTGAAGGAAGTGTATTTTGAACACCTCTTAGTGCATGCCATGTGATGCCACACTTGTAATTTGAACTTCAATGCTTAGAATTTTGCATCAACATGGTTAAGTTGCTAGATGATGCTAACAATTGACATTTAGATTCAAAATCAAAAGTATGTACCAATGACAAAAAATATATATTCTCTTTTTGTGCCCATTCATTATTACAAAAATATGATTTTTACAATATTAGCATTGTGGCTAAGATGATTGTAAAGTCATCTTAATCACAATGCTACTTGTCTTCTTTGACAGACTATTGGCATAAGCACAATAGATTGTACATGATACCTTGTCTTGGCTCTAGATGAAAATAAATATAAAAAAATATTAAAACCCATCAAAAAATTATTGTAGATTGAATGCTTTTAATTAAATGATCAAAGAAACCATAGTTGTTCATTATTGTGCATTAATTTTAAGTTTTTAAATTATTTCAATTTTATTTTATTTTACTTGTTTAAAATGCAAGTAAGTTCAAAATCTATTTCTATAATGAAGGATTCATGTAAAATATGTGGTAAATAGGTTTAAATAAGTAAGTATTCTACTTTTTATTATAACCACACTTCAAGAATATAATGATATTCATATCCCCAGAAATAAAGGAGCAAATAACTTTGAAAAGTAGACCAAAAATATCACCATTTATGAAGTTATCACTCAATAAACAAAAATATTTTTGGTTTATTTTTAACATTTGTTTTCTCCTAGTTTTTTGGAAGTAAATTCTTATAGTGATAATAAAAATACAGCAATTATATTTTCACCCATTTTTATGCTACTTGTTTGGTATTATATGGATGATCACAAGGTAAAAATAAAGACATTCATTTTTTGTGTCTATTTTACCATGTTTTTAAATTTATGTCTAATATGACTAACATATAAAAATAGTTTGTCCATTTTGATTGGAAAAACTAATAATTCAATCAATCAAACAATAAGCTAAATGTGTGCAAGATGTGGCACCTATGTGGAGTTGTCCAATTCAATTAAGCTAATTAATGTCACAAAAACCAATCATCTAGGTTTAATTGAATGTGATTATATTGCAACTTTTTGATGATATGGCAATATTTAAATTCAAAATAATTTTTTTAATTTTAATTTTTAAAAAAGTTAAATGGAAAATAAAATATAGGTATCATGCCTTCAATTCTTGTTTGTAACGAATCATAGTAAAATATAATTGAAATACAATAATGGAAAAACAACAAAATGACATGTGGGAAAATGGAGGATTAAAACTATTTTTTTACTTTAATTTATTATAAAAATTAAAACATGATTAAATATATGTAGAATTTTATTACAAGATTTGTGTAGTAGAATTCATTTATTGTTTGCAATGATCAAAGTAAAAACAAAATAAGGATAAAACAATTAAAATTTACGTAACTAAATGACATGAAATAATGGAACATTGAACCAAAATGTTGAATTTTTATTACAAAAAATATAATAAAATTAATCTACATATGTGAAATTAATTTGAAAAAAAAATCCTATGGAAAATACCTTGCTTAAATGAAGTTTTAAATAAAGAATATAGTTCAACCAAATTAAACACCCCATTAAAATCCTATGAAAGAATTTTTGAACTTTGATTTATTATCCATCATTGCCCCCATTTCAATATTGAATAGATGAATGTGTAGCTCCAAATTAAACTAAACACCAATGACCATCTTTTAGGTGTAGATTAACCATCATTATCAGAACTTGTTCCATATTTCAATGTATTGTCTATTCCATCATCTTCCCCTTCATTAAAGGACACATTAACAACCAAAACTATTGGTGCAACAATAGAACCTCCTATAATTGTGGTAGGTTGAATTGACTTTACAATAAAAACATGAACTTGTAGACCTTTGAAATCATCCATGTTATCAAGTCTAAACATATTAAGTTCTATACAATGAATTTGAATTGTTTTAACTACCTATTTCCCACAAGGATCTTTTCATAATATTACTTTCTAAGCCTTTTATTGGGTGATTAGAAAAGAAGACTTGCTTTTGTAAAGGGAAAACAAATGATTGGTCTAAAATGGTAATAAGGGAAGAAAAGTTTACAAGCATGAAGCCATATTCATAATTAATTGTTGCACTATTCCAAATGTAGTTTACATCCACTAGTTGGACAACAAAAAATTATGTTAAACACCTTACACAACAACACATTTTGGGTTTTGTGATTGGGCCTTACAACTACATACTAATTAGAAAAGACATATGCAATTAATGACTAGTAAGTTGCTAAACCCATGTCATTTCACCCATTTAATTGTAAGGGACATTCAGTTGCAAAGCCTAGTCATTTTAATGATTAGGATTTTAAATTTTTCTTATATTAATGAAATTTCATGTCATCATTAACCTTGGTATGATGTGTAAAGTGCATGCCACTCCAACTTAGTCTTTTTATTTAATTCAATGTTAGAATAAGCACCTTGATGGATGAATGACATGTGTCAAAAATCTATAGACACATTATGAGTTGGGTGGATACATGGTAGGGTGGACCAATTTTGGAATAACACAATCCACTTTTCTACTACCTAAATGCGATTCTGATGATCACATTTTTTTGTAGATATTGGAATTGATTAATGGGACTCATTTTGAAATTATGGACTTCAATATGTACATAATGAAATTAATTGGCATGAAAAATACATTAAATTATAGAAGCTATGGACTTTTGAAGTTAAAAATTAAAGTATAACACTAACATCAATGAAGTGAATGGACTTTGGTTTGGTTTTATGATGGACCTTAAAACATTTTAGGGACTTGGTTTTAGTTTTTAAACATAATAATGAAATCAAAATTGAAAGGTTTTTATTCATATCTAATGAAGTTTATGAGCTATGGATTTTTATTTGGTGAAAAGAAAACACATTATTTTCAAAAGTCCATTACATCTTGAAAAAAATAAAAATAATGTTAAAATTTAACAAGAATTTTTTAATCAATGAGCTTTACAAGGGAAAAAAATTCCATGGAAAAAATTAACTTAAAATCAATGCATTGTTGCTACCTAATTACAAAAACCATCTCAGGACTAAAAAAATACAAAGGAAATGGACCCAAATGGACTTTCAAATTTGCAAATTCTTGTTGTTTTTTGGTCCACCCTACCATGCATTTATTTCATTGCACATGACCAAACATCAACCTAATTTAACCCATGTAGTTAACGTAACCAAAAGTCAACCTAACATAACTCGCTTAGTCAAAAGTCAACCTAGCTTAACCTAATTAGGCTAACTACTTATGTTAAGCAACCTAAGCTAGGTGGTAGGTAGATTAAAAACAAATCGAACTCTTAACTCAAATAACCTAAACTAAGTTACTTAACCTAAGCCAAGTGGCCTAGATATCATAAGTTGTAAAAATGAGGACTTGAACCCCTCACTTTCATTTTGGGGTTCAAGTCCTCATCCATTGCACTACCACATTTTTTTAGATTAATTATATTTAACTCAAAATTATAAACTCAAAATTTTTAACCTTGGATTAACCTTGGCCACCCTAGGTTGACTTAAGTCAACCTACCTACTACCTACCAACCTAGCCTAACCTAGGTTAACCTAGGCATCCTTAGACTAAAAAAAACCTAGGATAACTATCTAGTTGCAAGAATCAATGAAGTCTTGTTATTACCTTGTTATGGACATAGGCATTATATCTTTATTAATCATGTCCCACTCACATTTTAAATGATGATGACTATGCCTAGCGCTCATAAAATCATTATAAACAACAAAAGTTTTGATTTGTTTTCATGAAAAAAAAACATAATAAAAAAAATTGATTCCAAACAAGGTTTACATTAAACAACCCAAATAACTGGAACACAAAGTTGCTACATTCAAGCCTTTGTGAACTTCTTGTCATGACCAAGTAAATACCACTTCATTAGCACTACCTCCTCTACTCTAAATCTTCAATACAAATTACACCCTTTTCATCCTATTAACAATTAATACATGTTATTAATGCATGTACCTTATATTTGAATTTTCAAAATAAAAATAATCCTATCATAAAACTAAATGAATTATTATTTTTACCTAACCATGAATATATGAAACCCTTATGTTTTACTCATGTACTTCTTAATAAAAAAAGAGTGGCCTCCCCCAAAGATATTATGCACATAAAAAGTTCCTCTCTACTCTATCACACACACATACACACCCTTTTTTTCTTTCCCAAAACTCTTTCAAAATTTCCCCCAACCCAAAAGATTATTGCCTTTCCTTATTTTCCTTTCTTAAGTTTGCCTAAGAAAAATGACAACTATCTAAGGCTCATCTTATTTCTCCTCCTCTAATCTCTCCATTTCTACCCAATCTCTTATCATTGTGACAATACCTCCTAGATCAGAGGAGGTAGTTGGGGAAGTCAATCTATGCTAACTAACTCCTTTGATACCCTAAACCCTAAACCTAATTCTTTCCCTTTTAACAACATGAAATTTTGGACATGAAGAGTTGTTGTGAGGAGCAAAGAGAGAAGGAAGAGAAACATTCTAAATGGCCTTAAGATAGCTTTTAAAAAAACAAGGCTTAGAAATTTTTGTCAGGTAAGGTACAAGGTAGCAATATAGGATTGTGTTGGTAGGTGACAAGGAGAAGGGTGGAAATAATTCACAAATATATCTACACAAATATAGCTTGGAAATCAAAGGCAAGAGTATCCCCCTTCCTAGGGATCATTAATTTATTTAACCCAATAGGCTTTTATTGCAATTTGAAGTTATGTACAAAGTTTCTTTTTCAACAATTTTTTGTTTCACATAATGAAAATTTTTGGCAGAAAGAATGCATTTTAGATTGGAAAAATGTTTTTTTCAATGTGTTTCTCAAAATTATTTTTTGCAAACTAGCAAAAAATCACCAACACAAAAATCAAAACTTTGAACATTGCACAAAATTTTCTATCTACTAAATCATGGCACCCAAGTTTAATTGTGGGTGATATACACATATCTTCACAAATTAATCCATGTGACTATCTAAATTGCATGCACCATCTCGAAGGAATGGAACACCCCTTTAGCAACTCTTTGCAAACGCAAGCAAAATGACCCCAAGTGGTGTATGATACATACATCATGCATTCACAAATTTTTTAAAATAGAGAAATTGAATTGTTCTTAAACTATAAGTTATGGTGCACAAATTAAGGTCACAATTCATTTCTTAAGACTTAATTAAAGAATTACAATATGAACTGAAACTCATAATTACACACAAAATCTAAGCAATATTGGCCTTTGAATGAGTGAAAAAGAAATTGAGAAAGAGATTGAACCCCAATCCAACGGATCTCAACCCATTGCAACCCAAGGCTTAAAAACAAGAGGTGAAATAACCGTGGATTTCTAGGTGGTTCTTTCATCATTTAGTTTTATTTTCAGAGGATGCTGGTAAGGTTTCCGGACTGATGTTCTGATTTGAAGATTATGAGACCAAAGAACCACCTTATACCCTGCACAACACAGGTAATAATAATGGGCCTTCCAGAAGAGAAAAATATATCCAATCAAAGGGAGGGAAAAAAAAATTAATTAAAAAAATGGTCGGTCTCAAGGTAACCCTAAACCTTGAGACGGATCATGATGATGCCAATCAAATTCATCTAGACCGATCAAATGATGCCAATCACATTCATGAACTTCTGGTGAAAATATCTCCTCTCTCAGACTTTTTGCAAATTTGAAGGATAATAATTAGTTGTTGCACCATTGGAAGTAAGTACTTTCACTACTTTTGACACTACTTTTGACAATTGCACTCGAGTATTCAAAATCTCTGGAAGGAAGTGATGCCATGTTAAATTTGTTATGTCAGAAGGCACTCACTCATTCACTCCTGAGTCCTTGTATAACAGATTCTTGGCCATCATCACCACCCAAGAGATTAGAACACCAACATCGGTAGTAGAGTTATCTGTGAAGTCACCCTCTCTTTTGGACCTACTGCCTTTTGCCCCCACTCATGCTGAGTTACTGAAAAGAAGTAAACTACTCAGGTGAGATGAGACGAGATGCTAGCTCACCATAGCAAAAAAGCCCAACAACCCATTATGCGTCCTATCTTGAAAGAGTCCTTATGTAAGAAATGGTTCTCTCATCTTTTCTACTAAGAACCCATTATGGGTCCTATCTTGGAAGAGGGCGTGCTGCATGTTTGATTTTCTGACCTTTTCTAAAGACCCATTATGGGTCCTCTCTTGGAAGAGGCATTGCGCACTTGGGTGGGTTCTCTGATATTTTCAAAGAAACCCTTTCCTCTCCCTTAGTCTCGTGGCCCACGCACGGTTTAGGGTTTACAACTTTAGGGTTTAAGGCTTTATTCATGTTTAGTTAGCTACGATCAGTTCCTCCTTGGGTGCTTGGATGTCTTGCCAATCCATGTCTGGGTGTCTCTTGAACTCTGAAGGCTCTGTATTGTGAGTTTCTTTTAACCTTGGTGAGGCCCTTTCAGCTCACCGAGAAGATAGAACTTAGCAATAATTTGTTAACTTAGCCCATTTACCAAGTCAACTTAGCATTCAATGTAGTACTTTGGTACTCCCTCTTTTTATTTAATCTTTAGGTGTTTTTTTTTGGCCTTTTTCTTAATTTCTCTTTGTTTTCTGGGAAATGCAGGAGTACTGGGTGGAGTGTGTTCATAAGAGCCTTACACAGGATTTTATCAATATTTTAAAGTAATTGACAGAATTCACTAATCTTGTGCAGTAATTTGAATATTTAGGGAAGGAGAGAGCTGGTCTCAGTTTGGTAGATATTCCAGAATCAGATAACCACCAGGATTGGTGATTCTTGGGGATGAAAATTAAAGCCAATGCCGTTGATCCCGGTCATTTTGAAGACCTTAAAGATCTTGTAGATTTTTTAAAAAATTTTGATCTTTTTTTCTGGAAGATTCAGCATTTTTATGACAAATTCACTCATCAAAAAACCCTATTTTACGACTTGTCTAAAGCGATTCAAAGTGTTTGTTGGCAACTATTATTTTGATGATCAAACTAATCAATCGCAAACAATAGTTTTAGTTGTCTTGGACAAGTCCCAAAATGGGAATTTTTCTACGAATGATTATTCAATTTTTTCAAACTTATGAGAACCGCGATTATATATTCTGGAATTGATTCTTTGATGTAAGTAAACTTCTGAAGAGACTGAGGTTCACTCTTCAGTGTCCGGACATATGCAGCTTAATATGTCAGATCAATGTCCCCATTCTGTTGCAAATTGCAGAGTGTACTCACTCAGACAGTTCATCAGTAACTGAAATTGCATTCAAATCAGTGGGAGTTTTTACACTAAATTTCTGATTTAGTGATGTAGCTTAGCAACAACTCCTCCTCCTTCTCCAGGAACAGCAGCAGCCTTGCAGATCTCTCTGCCCTGCAAGTCCTCAGCAACTGAACTAAATTATTGAAAGCAGTGGGATAGTCCTGATCAAAAATGTAGCTTAGCAACTTGGGTTTGGGTACCTGGCTTGCAGATCTGCCTCCAAAGTCCTCTCCCCAGTCCTGCACTAGCAGGTTTTCAAAGTACCTTTCCTTTCTTCTCCCTGTTTGATTCATCAGCCGTTCACCAATATCATGGGAAGGGTTAACTTAATGGGGTTGGGGTTGTTCGCAGGTAGGTAGTAAACACAGCAACTGAAATCGTTTTCCTATCTATCTGCCCACCCACCATACATCTCTCTGGTGGATGATTAGCCAAGGATCTAGCTAGAACCCAATGAGAAAGGGTTTCCTTTAACTAGCACACCCATAATGGTTTTGCATGCATGTTTTAGAGATTTTATTCCCAACAAAGTTGTCAATCACACATGTTATCTAGGTCCCAGAAACAAGTTCCTTATGTTTCTCCCACAGATGTTCTTCAAGGTCCCTATGAAGAAAAATCTTAGTCTTAGCAAATCCCTTGTTTGACACTAATGTTCCAAATCATATATCAAGAAGGTTGTATATATCTAGTCGTTTGGAAGTGGTCCTACGCAAGCAACTCTTTCAGTTGGCATTTAATCCCATATTGATGTTTGGGTTTCATACAACAGGGCTGGAAAGAGGCTTTTAATGAATCACTTGCACAGGGAGGATGCCTGAAGTTGCAATCTGAAGCTTTTGCTTGCTCTACAGAAATTTTCAATTTTTCTACTAGATGTATTTTTGAATGGAGCCCTTTCGTTGCTACAAGTTGATCAAAAAGAACTCTTCCTCTGATATACAAATCTGACAACAAATAAGTAGGTATGAAGCGATATAAGTGGTCTCTCATAAATGTATGGGACATTCTGTTGTTTCCGTCTAAAATATTGAAACAAAGCCTTGATCCTGATGTGTAGAATTACAAGCAAAAAAAATATGTACCTGATGCAAGGGATGTACTAAAGTGTTGAAAAGGGCACTCCCAACAGCACTATCACATTTTGTCACATTTTGTACTCTGAGATATATGGCCTGCACAACAACAGAATCTGGCTTTCCATCCTTTAGAGCCTGACACTTAAATGTGGTAACTACAAATGTCACCCTAACATCAAATTAGGACTGTAGTATGCTACAATATCAATGCGCTTCCACCTGAAGTTTGTTCTTTCAACTAAAAACACATAACTAGAATCCTCATGACTAACACACAACAGCACTCATAACAAGAATCCTCATGACAACACACACAAAATAAATCCAGACACAGATTAAACACTGAATATATAGGCTTACATGCAACTGATGCAACCTGTGTGTGTTCTTCAAAACTTTTAATCAAGGAGCCAGTACAAGTAACTCTGCTCCTGCACATCATCTACTTTGGTAGAACCCAAATGACTCTAGTAAGAAGTCTAAGATCAGATAATCTCATATAATAAAAATCACTCATTTCATGTCACATACCAAGCAATCAACCTTCAACTGGATTAAATGCTGTAGAAACTCATAGTGAGGAGCAGATTACCACACAGCCAATGACAGATTCAGATGACTTAGCGATCATTACAATGACTATTATCAGCATCCAAATATCAAATATTAGAAGTACACATTAGGACAAACTCAAATCAGGTCAGCTGAATGTCCTGTAGGACTGACTGGCCACAACATGCTAGCATGAGAACAGGAAATCATCAAGAAAGTGTCAAAAAGGACCATCTATACCACAAGTATCATTCCAAGTGTTCAGGATCGATCTCTACAAGTTGAAACATGACCCAATTGATGGATGTTGCAGATCTGACAGCATAACAGCAACCAATAAGCCAGTATGAACAAGAGGAAAGTCAACTTTAAAAGCAGAGAGAAAAACAACACCAAGAGGAACAGTTTGAGTGACATCTATGGTCCTACACACTATTCAGCAATCTTCATCAGCATCATGGTGTTGACCATCTAAAGTAACATTCCCACTGACTTCATCAGTTCCTGGCAATAGGTTGAGGTCAGACATTGACCAACATACTGAGTTCCTCTCACAAGACCAACAGAAACAGGAAACCTCACATCATAGCTAGTTCAAAACAATCCTAAAAAACAAGGAGAAGACCAGAATACCCAAGACAAGAAAAAGGGACCTGAAAATGAAGAGAAAGAGAAAATAAAAAGGCCAAGAAATGGAAAAAGAAAACACAAACACTAAAAGAATACAGAAACAAGATTTAGAACTTTGAGAACAAGACTGTAAACAAGGAAATCCCACAAACAACTTTAAGACCTTCGAACACTGAAATTTCCACAGCCACGATGGCTCCACCTCACACCAAATTCATGATTCTGTTACTTCATTTGGCACCTTCAACAAAATCGAAGCACTGATCAATCCCTTCACCCCAGTTACATGTAGAAATTTGAAGGAGACCACAAGGCCACTGCATTGTCAGATTGAGCATATGTCTCAAACTTGGTACAGGAATGTTGCTTGTTTTCTTGTTTAGGCTGATGAAAAATTATTGCATACAGTTCCAAGAGAGGGGTGCAGAATAGCTGTACAATCATTTGCAAAACTTTGCCTTTGCATCAGAAACTACATGTACCAAAAATAGGAGTTTTAAGAAATGCACTTGTGCACAAAGATAACAGATATTGGTGCAGCAATAACCAATCAATTCAACACAAAATCATTTAATATAGCAACCTCACACTCCCAAAAAAAGATGAACAACTTGATCAATTGATACTCTCAATCAGATGTAGTAACAAATGCCCAACCGCACAGGATATATAGAAGTTCCAGCAGGTGATCTCTAAAAGCACTGCTTGTTACTACATTAGCTCTTCTCTCCACCAAAAAACACCTTGATTGAGACAGAACCATGTCTAATATGTAAGACCATAAGCTCTAGTCGCCCTTTTTCCTGAAAGAGCAACCTTCAGTCAAGCGCGCCTTCCCACCAGTGGGCTGGCACAGGACTGTAGAGCAGCTCCCGCACACCACCACTGTCTGTGAGTGGCTAAACACAGTTGTACTGCAAAGATTGAACAAAGATAGCAGTTATTCAGATAGCCTCACAATTACATTTTGTTTTGTCACAATAATCTGCTAACTGAGAATTACTTCCCTATACCAAAACCAGATGTTTGCAAAGCATATGAATTGCTGCAAAAGAGCTAACTCAGAAGCCGGTGGCTCACATCAAGAATGAAACTCAGGTTACCCACAATTAGCCAAGAGTGATACCATCCAGCCAATCATGTTATGTGCAATCAGCAGAACATAGTTTGCACAAAGGGGGAAAAGGAAAGAACATACATGGTGAAGCATCCCTGGCACTTCACATCCTACAGCACACATAGAAAGAAGCACGTTCAGTCTACAAGTGTTCAATAAAAAAGGGAAAAATACTTCCATGTCTGCCCAATTCCTTGATACTAGAGAAGTCAAGTTAACAAACAGTACAAACAGTCACAGCAAACTAAAACAAAAACATATGTGGTTTTTCATCTTCTTCACATGTGCTTTTTGGTTTAGATTACGAAGAAGAAGAAAGACCAAGTGAAGAAGAAACACACAAAGTTGTTGGAAAACAGAAACACAAGCTAAGACAAGCGAAATATATTTAAAGCTCACCATGAAGAAAGAGTTAGGTGACTGCACAAGACGCTTCAGCTTGTGCTTCCTCCTCTCCAATTCCACTGGAGGGTGCAGCAAATCGATATCGTTCGAGAGCACCTGTGCACATGATGATGATGATCCAATCCCAATGACGATCAGCCAACCTACCAAAACATTCATAGCCTCTCCTCGACTACACTCAACTAGCCACACGAATCATCTCCACAAGCCAATACTACCGCAAGAAGAAACGAGTACAAGTCTTTCCCAAAGCTAAGTCAGACAACGAAAACCTCGGCAACAAACCTCCTCTACGAGAGACGACTTTACAGAAGCTGCCAAAAACAAAACAATCAATCCAGGCACGAATCAAGGCAAGAGACGTACCATGACGAAGAGGAGAAACGGCTGAGCGAGAGTCGAAGCTACAATCGCGACGAGAGCAAAGGAGGTTTGCCATCGCTCCCGCTTCCCTTTCAGCCCAGCCTGCGCACAACCAAACCCTAACCCTAAACTTATTGGTCACGTTTGTCAAAGCAATGAAAGGAATTAGGGTTAGGGCTAGGGTTAGGGTTAGGGCGGGCGGCGGCTTCGGAGGGCATTGGCGAGCAAAATGAGCACAGGAATAGAGTGGGAGATTCTCTTTGAAATTTTTGCCGTGGATTTTGCTTGCGCTTTCGATTCCCCTGCACATTGCAAGCATGGCGGTCGGCAAGAACAAGCGCATCTCCAAGGGCAAGAAAGGTGGCAAAAAGAAAATGTAAGGAATCCTGCACTTTCTGTAGGTGTGCATGTACTTTGCCACTGTATGTAGTGCAGGATTGTGGGAACTTTCTTGTGAAGCGGTGTGTTTTCCAACTCTTCAGGAAGACATAAGAGTTTGTTGGATTCTCGTGAATGTTTTTTCGTAGTCAGTAGGTTTCTTGGTTTGGCATTAGGGCTTGAAATTGGGGAAAGATGAAGAAGGGTTTAGAAGTGGTGGGAGAGTTAGTGTCGATGGTTTGCTGCTGTTGATGGAGTGATCAACTTGTGATTTTTCTTTCTTTTGTAGTGTCGATCCTTTCTCCAAAAAAGATTGGTATGACATCAAGGCGCCATCAACCTTCAACCAGAGGTCGCTGGGCAAAACTCTGGTTACCAGAACGCAAGGGACCAAGGTGAAAACTAGCCTTGCAAGAACTCTTGTACTCTATTATAGCTCTACTTTCCTCTACTCCTCTAGGGGCTTTTTGGTTGCGTCAATTTGGGATGATTTGTAGATTGCTGCTGTTCTCACGGTTGTCTTTCTCTGGGTTTTGAACAGATTGCCTCAGATGGGTTGAAAGGAAGAGTGTTCGAGGTCTCATTGGCTGATCTGCAGCAGGACGAGGACCAGGCCTTCCGCAAGATCAAGTTGAGGGCAGAAGATGTGCAGGGTCGCAATGTCCTCACCAATTTTTGGGTTCGTCTCATCTGAAGCTAATATTCTTAGTGCACCTAGATGCATTTTGGTTGCATGTTCTGGGCTCACTGCTGCCGCTGATAAGGAACCTAGTTCAGTCTTTAGCAAGTAGTATTCTGATCTGAAATTCGTCTCTGAGAGATTGATGAGCAGATGAATTTGCAGGAGGTGTGTCAATTTCTGTCTAGGGTTTGGTATTCCTATGGCTTCCAATCTTTGTTTGTTGCTCACAAAAGAAAGATGGGGGGATATGGAGTTGCTTGCAACAGTGCTGCAACTGGTGAAATGAAGCTGTGCTCTTGGTGTGTGCTAAAAACTGAAAAGAACTTGTTGGCTCTAAACAGGGTATGGATTTCACGACAGACAAACTGCGGTCACTAGTGCGCAAGTGGCAGAGTCTTATTGAGTCTCATGTAGATGTGAAAACAACAGACAACTACATGCTTCGCATTTTCTGCATTGGTTTCACCAAAAAGAGGCCTAACCAGATCAAGCGCACTTGCTATGCTCAGTCAAGCCAGATTCGTCAGGTTTGTGTGTATTGAATCCTAGAGCTCTGAATTCGCACACATGTCTCCAAGTTGTTTTCAATCTCATTTATCTTTGATTGCCCACAATTGGTGAGATGAGAATCATCATTCTGATGTTGGACAGTTTTTTTTTCCCTTGTGCCAGATCAGGCGAAAGATGAGGGAAATTATGGTTCGTGAAGCCCAGAGTTGTGACCTGAAGGAGTTAGTTGCAAAGTTCATTCCAGAGGTGATTGGAAAGGAGATTGAGAAGGCAACATCTGGTATCTATCCCCTCCAGAACACTTATATCCGCAAAGTTAAGATTCTGAAAGCTCCCAAGTTCGACTTGACAAAGCTTATGGAGGTGAGAGTTATGATGGCAAAGGTTTCTTTCAACATTATGACATGCTATATAATTACTGTTTTTGTTTCCTCAACATAGTTTGGTTGATAGTATTTTGTTTGTCCAACAAATACTGTGTGCTGCTGGATTACAGGTGCATGGTGACTACAGTGAGGAGGTTGGGGCAAAGATTGAGCGTCCAGTGGGAGATGATGCAGAAACAGAAGTTGAGCCTGTTGAAGTGCCTGGAGCATAGACAACAACAGGAGCCAACTTTTGGTCTGCAGTGGGTTGAGTGGGACTTCAATTTTTGGAATTCCTATTCTATTTGCAACCACCCATGGTTGTGGATTGCAGTTTGTTTGAGAATTTTTGTCAACAGAGAACAAATTATTCTTGACATGGGTTTTACAGGGAAACAAATGCTTTGCTAAAATGTGAATGGTTTGTGTTGGTGATGATATGGTTGGAATAGTACAAGTTACATGCATGACAATTGAGGATTCCTTTGGAAATGGGCATTTGGGCCAAACATGCATGCTGAGATATTGCAGAAACTGCACTATGCAATCCTTCATTGAATGGAGGATGTGTATCTCTGTGCTCATGATCTAGAAATATGAACATGATCTCTCTCATGTGCACTAACTTCTATTTTTGCTTCCATTTTCAGCTGGCATCTGCAGCTGACATAGATCTCATGATGATCACTCTCTTCCATTTGACATCTTTGTTTCAGACAATGATGAAAGAAACAATTGTTCAGGGGCTCATTCAAGGTGATGGTGGGTGAGAAATCTTTTGGTGCTTGATATATTAAAAAAACCTAAAATCGGAACTAAGGAGATTTCCATCTGAAGTTTAACCTACTGAAGAGGTGTGAGGGTAGAGATGCATATTGCTTGCTCTATGACCCTCTGTATTCCAAGGAGTGTCCTGCAGGAAAGGTTCAGGATGTGGAAATGGTTTCTTGGATGTAGAACTGTTGATTCTTTCCTTGTTGGTGCCAATCAACTTAGGGTTAGACTTGACAATAATGATCTCTCATCTGAAGCATGCAGATGGCTGTTGCAGATTGAAAGAATCACCAAATTTAACACAAAACACAGATTTTTTGTTTGTACATCATTACATGTTGCATTCTTTGTTGCATTCTTAAATTCATTGTCATCTGTCATTGATCGAATTAAGCGCGCCCATTTTTTAAGTATTACATTTGACTAAATGAAAATAAAATGTAGTTTTTATTGTTCAAATTTTTGATTTGCAATGAGAAAATCCACATTTGCAAAGTCAGAGGATCCAAATCCTAAGGTAGAAAATCTAGGTATTTCAAATCTAACTCAAGAAGCTCTTTCATTCCGTAACTTAGTTCTATCATTGTCATGTTTTCATGCTCGGAGTGTTGAGGGGAAAGAGTCAATAGTAAATTATTCACATTCATATGTGGTCACATTAAATGAGTATCTTCATAATTCTGAAATAAAAGACAAATGTCCATAATAGCTAAGCAAGAGTGGATGAGAAAGACCACCCAAGGCAATTGACAATCCGGAAGCAAGATTTAATATTCATCTTCAAATAACAAAAGAGAAAAAAAAAGACTTGCCATCTAACAGAACACATTACAAATTTGCAATACAACAAATTAATAATGAAAATTGTATAAAATTTGTTCATTCATAATTTTTGGCTTTTATTTATTCAGATATAAATGATAATATAAATAATACAACTTATTTGAACTTTTACAAAGAAATCACTTTGTTGCACCAAAGTTTTATTTGATGTTCAAGAATTAAAAATGAAGGGAAGGTGTCATATTTCGACAGCGATCGAGTACAGTGGACAAATAGAACAAGTTTGAAGGGAAAAAAGAACATTATAAGGATAAAAGAACTTTTGTACTCAACACAAACATTGAGTTTAAATGCCCTTTTGGGCGGGGGGAGGGGGGGTGTTACATGACATTTTCATTTTAATGAGATTTTAGGTTTTTAAAAGATTCGATGTTATATAATGTTTTAAGTATCATCGCAAAATCCCAATAAAAGATTGATGGCTGAAATCATCACAAGGGAGACAAAAAGGGAAGGCCAAAGAAAGGCCAAAAGATGCACAACCCACAAGAACCAAAAAATAAAATAAAATATGGATTATCACAAATTGGACAAAATCTTACCATTGAGTTTTTTATCAAAAATGGGATCCAACAAAAGATCAATGGTTGGAACCATCGAGACAAAAAGGGAATGCTAAAGAAAGGCCAAAAGAAGCATAGCCTGCATGAACCCAAAAAAAGGGAGAGAAATAGTCTTTCTCATGGTAGGAAGTTATTTCATCCATGGCCTCTCTAATGTTGCATGTATGTAAATTCTGAGATCTAATAATAATGAGAGGTCTAAAACAAGCATCACCAACCAAGGCAATATTCCTTTTTATAATAAAGGCCAAAGCATGTTGAGAAACAATACTAACATGTTGCTAAGAAAATTGAATGCAAAAAGAAAAGGATAAATGACCTCCCAATCATCTATCATGGAAAATACAAACACACTCCCTAATGAAATAATCCATATCACATCAGGGTGCACCGTGCACCTCCATGGCCATTGGAATAAAATGGTGTTCTTCATGAAACCATCTATACTTGCATATCTTAACAATGGCGCTAAGTTTCACAATTCACCTTTTGGTCGACTAATGACATTAAAAGCCATCGTCTTCCATGTCAGGTTAATAACCATCACATCAACAACGAAGACCTAGTCCTCTCAAGTCATGTAGAGATTAGCTCATAATGAAAGTCTTAACATAAGGATGTACCACCATTCTTTCCATATAGCGTGCCCACTCTTTTGAGCAAAGGTATTCATTTTATCATGAGTGGTAACCTCTAAACGGGCAATGAACCAAGTGCGAACTAAATGTGTCCAACCCGTGTCCACATTCACATGTGAAAATACTAAATGTCAAAGGTTAAATCAAACCTAAACAAAAACATAGCATTGAAGTGAAAGTAGAATGTGTGATGCAAAACAAATGGATAGATGACCTAGCAACCAACCATAGCCCTATCTCTTCATTTGAATAAGAATGAATATGAGCCTTAAATGCTGAGGAAATGTAATCATCCTCCAAAATAGACCTAAAGGATGTGTCATAGTAAATGTCCATTAAAGATGCCTATAGACCTAGGGCCCCAATAACTACCAGACTTTCAAAAGAAGGGTGCGTATCCTTAAATACAGGAGAAAGGCCAGTTTGCGTTGCACATAAACGTGAATGAAACAAGTGGAGGGCCCTTCAACCTAAGAAACATATTCCTTCAAAACGAGTCTATCAATATATGAAACATATAACATAAATACAAAGCCATCAAAGCCCAACTCCCTAGAGAAGTAGATGGGGCAAAATCTTCCATAGAAAGAAGGCCTATACTTCCAAAGGATATCGGAAATCAAGCCTAACACCTTGTTAAGGGGCCCTAAAAAAACTCCCATGATCTTGGACCCATAATGTCCCCACATACCTGCATAACTCTCCTATCAAAACTCACCAAAAAATACAAGAAGGAAGAAGAAAAAAGTATTGTCAGTGTGAGATAAGAAGGTCAACGAATTACGCATCAAGACAAAACACCCAAAACAACCTAGGTGTTTCTCAAGAAAGAAATATCATCGATATGTGGCACATCTTGAGATAAAGTTTCAACCAAAAAATGCATAACAAAATCTTGACAACCCATTGGCACACCGAAAATGCGTAAGCCATCTATGATTAAAATGCAACCCTAAAAATTTTCTATGCCTAGAGAGACCCCTAATGGACTTCAAAACTTGCACTTTAACATTTTGACCTAAAGTCCAACTAAAGTTAATTGGGTCAAAAGGTGGTCAAAGGTGTGAAAAAATTCGTTCAAATATCATCAACCTTTTTCTTTATGGCTAACCAATGCAAAATTTTGATGTCATATATATATTGTTAAATTTCACCATTAATTTTTTGATATTACTCTAATGTTTATAAAGTAATTTTTTTTTAGTGTAATTGGGGTAGGGTTTTTCTCCCAATTGTTTTATTATTTTGACAAAAAAAATTTAAAATTGGTCATCAATTGTAACAATACATGAATGGGATTTGACACCAATTAAATTATTTTCCATGTTGATTATTTCTGGAGAACTGTATCATCCAAAATGCACAAAATTTTCAAAAATTGAAACTCCCATCATCAAAAGTAAATTGTGGAAATTTTCGAAAGCGGGACCCATAACAATATCCTTTCACATGCTAATCATGAGCCTTTAAAAGAAAGCGAGGGGGAGGAGGGTGGGGGGGATGGCCAATCATGCTCCTTTGGAGAAAGAGCACAAAGCTCTTCCTTGGTTGCTTTGATTTTAAAGAAAAAGGTGCACCATAGACTTGTTTGGTGTGTGTTCATGACATAGTGGGAGAGAAGTTATGTGTTTGTTGGAAATGGTGTCTAGGGAGCATATAACAAAGGATGAAAGCAAAAGTAGTTATTTTGAAAAAGTATTGAGAGAAAGATAACACATTGTTGGCCAAAAATAAAATAAAATGAAATATTATATGCCAAAATACATTTTATTAAATTAAATAATTAATTAAATACTCAACACCTCAATGCCAATCCACTCATGTGCTAAATCTTTTTTGGGATGATCACCACTTGTGTTACATCACAAAAATGAAATTAAAAACATTGGTCTGAATCTAGCTTTAGAAAAAGCCACAATGTTTTTTTTTTTTTTTAAGGTTTTTTTTTTGGGTAGCCAAAATGGCAATTGTTCATAAGAAGATGTAAAAATAAGTGGCTATCTATCAACCCTAAGAAGATTTAGGCAAATCAAATATCAACTACAAATCTTTAATCATCTTTTTATATTTTTGGCTACACACTATGTATATGTATTATATATGGTAATTATTATTGTTGTTGTTTTCTTTGTTTCTGGCGATTGAAAACCTCCAAAATCACTTAGTTTTCAAATTTGGAGTCCAAATGTGGCAAAATAAATTCCCACCCAAAAAAAAAAAAAAAAAAAAATATTTGAAGTTGCGCAATCGTTTTCAGAAAAAATGAGAAATATATGACAAAAAACACCCTTTTCCACATAAAAATTCTCAATTTAGCATATT
>Ga0116227_10005632_pt1 | contig 26229 bp, 17 predicted proteins | sample S1TSphgellanicum_FD_89693 | JGI IMG/M metagenome (GOLD analysis project Ga0116227, IMG submission 89693) | Host-associated microbial communities from peat moss isolated from Minnesota, USA - S1T2_Fb - Sphagnum magellanicum MG | ecosystem: Host-associated > Plants > Peat moss > Unclassified...
AAATAAAAAAAAAAAAAAAAATTTAAAAAAAAAAAAAAAAAAAACTGGGTGGGGGGGCAGAGAAAAAATAAAAGTTGCAAAAAAAAAAACTGAGATCAGGGCTGAGAAAGGGCAAAGAAAAAAAAGTGAAACCTGGGATGGCACAGGGATAGAAAAGAGAATCCTATTAGTGCACCATCCATCCACATTGGTGCACTGGTGGGTGCTAGCTGCTTCACTCTGGCCGGCACAATGGGCTGGCTCACTCTGTAAAAGAACCAGGGACACGTTAACAATGTATTTTGTTGTTGTTTCTCATGCATAACCTTATGTGGGATCTTATGACCAGAGTAAGATCCCAGTGACCAGTCAACAGCACCTTACAAATTTGAAAGCGTCGTGTGTGTTTTTGAAGGCCAGAGCATTTCTTTTGATGTGGATGAAGGGTCTACTACATTTATACACTTCCTGGATTTAAGGCAGCAGTCACAAGGCCGGCAGAAAGGAAAGGGTCTACTACATGTACACAGACCCTTCTCCTATACATAAACATAATGGTTTTCATGATTTTGCATAATGGGTATGTGGGTTTTGCAACACAATGGACGTTAGATCTGTAGACCCAAGAAGACCAGTCCATTGTGTCTTGTAAGAGGACTAAAAAGTCAGAAAAGACCATATGAAAACAATTATGTGACGTGAAATGGTGGGCTAGGGATGTTGGTTGATGAGTTTTTTCTGGAGCAGTATGTATAAAATACATGATGAAAGAGTGATGCATTTCCTTTGTTGTTGTGCAGAGGTCATTCATTCCTTTGGAGGAGTCCAAGATCGGATTGTGGAACAACTCAGGTGGTTGTTGTTGTTGTTGTTGGAGTATGTTTCCTTTTGGTAAAGGTTGGAAAGGAGCAACCTGACTACTTTGATGTGTAAGCTTTTCAAGCACAAGAAGACAAATGGGAAGGTCATGAAGAACCTCACAACTTATCCAATCCTCAGTGCATATATATCCCTCGCAGACTGTCTACTCTCAACAACAGCTACATTCTAATGAGCCAAGAGCACTCTATCCATCCATCACATTGGCTTTGGGAGGCAGATGACTTAAGGATGTCTACAGGAAGTATGTCAACTTTTATTCTTCTTTTTTCAAAAGGAAAAGGAACCAAAACCTTGAGAGATGGTGCTAAATACCCTCTAATGAGCTTTGCCTAGTACACTTTCTGGTCAAATTTTTTTTTTTGGGGGCAACTTGCTTGGTTTTACATTGAATTGTGTTGTGTGGTTTTTAATGTTCTTCATGTTTTGCAAAATAACATCATCGCTTTTTAATCATAATTCCATTTTATTTACTTTTTTTTGCATGTTTTGTTGTCCAAGGTTGAATTCAAACTCAACTCCTCTATCTTGAAAGAATACTTGTATCAACTAGCAACATAGATTCGAACATTGAAAAGGAGTAGTTTCCTTTTTATTAAAAATATGCAACATGACCAAAACACTCAAGCCTTGTGGTAGAAACTAGGTGATTGAACACTATCAACCACAAAGTGTGTCCAACCAATGCTAATCAAAACACTCAAACCTTGTGGTTGAAAGTAGGCAACTAAACACTATCACCCCCAAAATTTGTCAAACCAATGCTAATCAAAACACTCAAGCCTTGTGAGAGAAACTAGGCAATTAAGCACTATCAACCACAAAGTGTGTCAAACCAATGCTAATCAAAACACTCAAACCTTGTGATAGGAACTAGGCGACTGAGCACTATCAACCACAAAGTGTGTTGGACAATGCTTGTTAGAAATGTTTTGTGTTTTCCTAAAAAAATTATTCTATCGAAACCCAATATTATATGGGTATGTGAATGTTCCCTTCACTTCCTTTTCTTCCCCCAAGTACTATGATTGAACATTTCACTTTGTCTAATGCAAATACCTCAATTCCCAACTTCATAGTTTCATCTATATGTAGGTCTTTTTTGGGTGGCATTACGCTCTTTCTTCCCCCATGCCACACACTTGCATTTATTGGGTTAAAGCAGTTCCACCCACCCCTTATTTGGGCTTTCACTAGAGTTCATCACATTTTATAGCCAATGTTAATCCTTTCCCCAACCCTACCCATAAACTTGAAAAAATGGAGATTATAAGGTGAGAGACTATTTAAATGTTATTATTTGGGCCAATCATTGTGATTGGCCAATTTAAAGGAACCATATTTTTATATTGGGCCTCATGTAAAATGAAATGCAAAATACTTTAATGAGCTTTGTCTATTCTTGATTTTCTTTTTTTTTGTGCCCAATGTGGTTTTTTGCAAAATTGCATGGGTTTGCTCATTTGAACAACTTTACATGTTCTACATTTTGCATGTTTTATTGTATAACAAAGAAATTTCAAACCCACCACCTTTCAAAAGAGGGCGAGGATACCTATCATTGGCATAATATTCAGCACTAATTAAAAAAAATGTTGTTTGTTTTATTGAACCTATAAATTAGGTCAAACCAATCAAACTAGGCGACAAAATAGTGTGATTTTTGCATAATGTATCGCACTAATGTTCAAGTAAAACTTGTTAAAGGGTATTTAACATCTTGCTTGTGGAGACCATTATATATATATATATATGCAAATTTACAAGTCCAAACCCATTTTCATGTGTTTTGAAAGTTGTAATTCATTTATAATACCATGTACATGCCATTACACTATTGTTGATAGACCTATCATTAGTACAAAAATGAGGTGCAGTTCACTGGCTTAAATCATTATGGGATGTTAAAGTGAAATAGGTTCATTACACTTTAGTGATTTCGCCCTGGTTAAAGTTATTTTACTATAAAGTCAATATGTAAACATCATGTTTGACTACTAATTGATGTAACTCATTATTATAATTTACTATGGTAAATAGGTTTTTTTTTATGTTGTTTTAAATACCCTAGGTTATTTAAAATTATACCCTAAATTATTATTCCATCCTTGACACGAGTTTTCAAGAGTGGAAATCTTGATTACAACAAATGCAATTGAATGACCTACATTAGAGTACAAAATCATACATTATTTTTTTTTCTTTTGTCTTTTTGTGTATTGAATGAAATGGAATGGTTGATTATTCAAAACATTACATATGTATGGTATTTGTTTTTCAAAAATTATAATTTATCCATCCATGGGAACAAATGATATTCATTTCTATGGTTGTATTATTTTTGTTGCATCTTTCAAACCCTTGAAAAATGGGGTATTCATGTCTTCCTTCTTCTTGATCATTTATATAAAAACTAATTAAGAATATATATATAAAATACCAAATTTTGATGAAAACATAAAATTATAATAAATTTTATGATGGCTTAAATATGTGCATTTAAAAAATTAGGTAATAATAAGATGGGGAAAAAACCTCCTTTGTTTAATACCTTCCAACAATGTTTTGTTTAAAATAAGTAATGTAGAACTTTTAACACAGTGTGTCCCACCAAGCTTGAAAAATTCAACATTGTTCATGAAATAAATTTCATGATATATATCATTCACCCTACTAAAAGTTGAATTCATTGTTGTAAGAAAATTCATTCATCATTGTATTTTTGTAAAAGAAATACAGATCGTGATTTTACATCAAAAAAAATTTACAAGATTAGAAAGCCTTTAAGACAACAATTCAACATAAAAAATCACATTATTTACATATATGTGTTGTCGCAACCCTAACCTAGGGCTCGCAACCAAGGCAAGGGCTTACAAGGTTACGGGCCAAGAAAGAAGCTTGGGGGTCGAAACACAAGTTATGGCCAATGAAAGGCCGGGAGTCAAATTGGCAATTTGACTCCTGACCACTAAAAGTCGGGAATTGACCCGATTTCCTTACATGCAGGTGACATGCGACATACCGTTGGAAAGCTTTTGATGAGGGCTATAACTTTGATTTAGACCTCATCTCGGTCGGAGGTCTGCACACAAAGTTATGGGGCCGCAATAATCCCAACTTTGGGAATTTCAAGACTCCCATTTGGGAATCCTAGGACAAATTGCCATTTGGATGTGGGCCTCATGTAGAGGCAAAAAAAGTATACTATAAGGGGGGAGGTGATGGCTTCCCCCAAGTTTGGGTCGTGGTAAGTCTTGTGAGTCCGAATTTGTCCGTGGCTCGTCCTAGCACCAAAAGTGCTCCAACTATGCACTAACCAACTTGTTGTTTTGTTTTTTGCAAGTCCGTGTGAATGATTAGTTACTTTTCATTCTTCCTAGTCCCATCCCAGAGCTCTAGCATGCCCCTTTACCCCCAAAGTGCTGTGAGTTAGGGAACATGCCCCAACTCCCTGCTCTTCCATTATTTTCACTTCAGACTCATATTTGAATCCATCAAAAAGCTTGGGGCCACGTCAGGTGTAATGATTTTATTATTCAATTGTTGATGTTTTACACCAAATGGGGAATTTTTGAATGTGTTTGACCTTTTATTTAACATTATGTGATAATACAATTTGTAAATTTGGACTCATTACAATCATTGTTTGTAATGATTAATCCATTTAAAAATATCCAAATTTGGTACATGTCATAAATAATTTAAAGGTATCCAAACCATTTCAAGATGGTATGAAAATTTGGGGGTTTTATATGAACACCAAAATTAAAGGACAATCATGAAATCCATTATGAGATGAATTTTGTCAAAATTTTAAAATTTTTCTCACAAACATTGTATCTTGGTGTTGTGAATGCCAACATTAACAAACATCACCATTGTTAATTTAACTTGTAGTTGAATCATAGTTCATTCATCATTAAACGATAATTGATTTTTAGTACATTCATAGTTCATTCATAATTCACTTATAATTAGGAAGGTTTTCAAGAAGGTTTATTTTATAATGAACACATGGAAACTTTTTTGAGCTAGGTCCTTAGACATGTATAAATAAAAATAAGAACCCCCGTTACTTTTAATCTATTCAAAACCACTTTATAGTATGATCTTGCATCACAACCTTGTTTTGTTCTTTTCACATTTTCATAATAAAATTTAGTTTCAACCTATATTTTGTAGAATTTGTGTTCACTATTCATGTATTTGGTTTTCATATTCCATGATTTGGACTTAAAACTACCCTTATTTTCATCTTGTCCTTTGAAAATCATGTTATCTCAGTAGTTTTCATGCCATGATAGTTTGAACAAACTCCCATCATGCCCATTTTTCCTTAGGAATTTGTAATGGAACATTCAAGCGCAAGTCATGAATCCATTTTTCATTTTCAAGATAATCAAACCTTCACATCATTGAGGTGTGTTTTCACAACACAACCCCAATGTGTGTTTAGTTATCCAAATTCATCCTCATTAGTATTCAAATGGCCGAAACCAAGTTGGACTCATTGGCACTTTATTCTTAGGCACAATATTCTTTGTTTTGTTCATAATTTTATTAAAATGTCATTCATTTTTTTTCAACAAATTTGAAACATTCCTTGAGGAATTCAATGCCACCTTTGCAAACTTGAACAAGGAACACATGTTTACCACCAAGTTATGGTTTCTTCACCAAGGATCAAATTAACTGTAATTTAGATAATTGGTTTGTTACATCTCATGCGATGAAATGGCATTCATGAGTTAGTTTTAATTTGGATTACGTAATGACAAGAAAGACTTATATTGTTCAGGTCATGTTAGACCTTTCAATGTTACTTGAAGCCATTACACAAGTTGTTCAATGTGACAAATTTTTTGAATGTTGACAAGAAAAATGTTGGGAATTATCATTGATAAAGAAATTTTGCACTTTCTATATCACCCCCAATCATTAGCAACTTCACTAATACATGATCCCATGTAATTGAAACATGATTCAAAGCTTTCACAAAATAAAAAAACAAAGATAACATACAAACAATCTTTGTTTGTAATGTGAAAATTAGGTTATGTTGCCTGTGAATGTCCAAAACAATGCAGTCAACATATAACATAAAGCACTTCTATTACCAAGCCGCAACTTGATGAGTCGAAAAACAAAAACATCCAAGTTGAATAAGGATTGTGAGCTTAGACTTTCATGCATCATGTGATGAAAATGGTCCAAATTTATCTTTAGATCCAACACCATGTTTCTTGGTGCCCAATCATTATCAAATGCAATAACCTCATAGTAATGGAGACCCAAACACTTCTTAATTATGGTGCATTTGCATCAAACTTTCTTTGCTTTACATTGACCACAAGCCATTGGAATGGTTGGTTGTTATATTGTATGCATACGGGCAATGATGAAGCTTATAGATTTTTATGTTGCAAGATTTTAATTTCAGGATAATTCACCAATTGTAAAGCAAACATGTGCCAATGTTGATTCTTTGCAAAATCTAGTTTGCATATTTTATGATGATGATTTTGGTGGTAAGATACTTAATGAAATGTAGACATCATGCAATTTTCAAAATCAAATTATTTAGTGCAATATGTTAGTAATAACATACGATGTGAATATTAGGCAAACATTTTTTTTTGGAAGTAGATGGAAGTAGTTGCACAACTAGACGGGCATGAACATGTAAATAGTTAATGGTCTTCAAGAAATAAATCATAGTAGACCACTAATTATACATTCAATACAACACCATGTTAATAACCACATGACATATGAAACTACAAGGACTTGGTTTGCAATACACAAAAGATGGTGAATGGGGAATTTTTCCATAATGCAAAAAATGAAATTGAAGGTAGTATAAGGAAAAAATAAATCAACAAAAACACATTGATATTTGCCAAGATGATCATTTGAATGACACTCCTAATTGTTGATGCACCAAAATTTGAAAGAGTTAAATGTAGGATGATGAAGTAACATTGACAAAAGAAGATTTTGTTCTTCCAATACTTGGTGGTGCCAAGGCCTAAAAACCAGATGGGAATTATTGAAAACTTTCAATTTGAGATTAGGCACTTTAATGAATAAAAACCAATTGTGGGAATAAAAAAAGGCTCTTTTGGCACAATAATATTCATTATTGTGCAATGTGATAAAGAAGTGCAAACAATGTCAATTGATCGAGCTAATTAAAAGTTTACAATTTGGCATTAAGGAGATGAAGAGCATATTAATTTATGACTTATTTTATTACATCACTTTTGACATTGTAAGTTTCCTTCTTAAGACTTGGTGACAAGTATGTGCTTGTTGTGATTGGCCACCATTTAGTGGTGTGAGGTGTGACTAATGAGAAAACATTATGTTACTATTGCAACCAAGTTTCTAGTTGAAGAAATTATATGCATAGTTGGGGTACCTATTTATCATGAAAATTAATGGAAGAGAATGATTGGCTAAATTTGATGTGTTGTGTAAGAATTCACCAATTCACTACATTGTAATGGCCTCATAGCAATGGCATGGTGGAGAAAATGATAAAAACACTTTACCATGGGCTTGTTGTGGTATCTTTTATTAATATACATGGCTAGGATTATATACATGTTCCTAGAATTAAAATTGTTTGGGTATAGGTGTGGCATTCAAGCAAATACCAAATATATTCCCCTTACATGGTGTTAACAATTACAAGTGGTGAAACAACAATGAACAACAAGACCATGTCAAATAAGGGGAAAAGAGGAAAGGGGTCTAGAGAAGTACACATGGTAACAAGAGCTCAAGGACCTTGAAGATGATGACAAGTAACAACAACATCAACATGAGCACCCTCCAATGGAACCAATCCAAGACGCATCATGCAATCTACAAGCTTTGGGTGTAGGCTTTAAGTGTTCCCTAATGCTTATTATATTAGAGAGGGAATGCGAGTAACAAGACCACAATGAGTAGCAAGACCACAATGACCATTGCCAAAGGGCACTATACCTAAAGCTTAATAAAGTATGGTTGAGGCATTGGAGTTCTTGTGACTTGCACCAAACAAAACAAGAGGTATGGAATGATCTATGCTTCAAACCACACCCAATTTGTTTTTGTGTTATGCAATACTTTAGCAATGAAGGCTAAAATAGGGAGGGAAAAAGGGGGTTGTGAAGATCTTAGAAGTAGTAGGTCCAATGTTGGGGTGGCTCCAATGTTGGCTGATATGTGGCAAGTTGGTAAGTATCATGTAGGAGGGCACATATTAGTAGGTAGTGGACATGACAAGCATTAAACTACGTAGGTGTAGAAGTGAGGGTAAATAGGTAGATAGGTAGCAAGCATGAGAAACATTAGAGATAGGTAAGGGGGTGAAGGTAAGTAAGGAGATAGGAGATTGACATGATAAGTGTTAAAATAGGTAAGGAGGCAAAGGTACTAGATAGGTTGCCTGCATGACAACCACCAAAGGTGGATGAGGAGGTGAAAGTAAGTAGGTAGTAGGTGGTGGGCATGACAAGCACTAAAAGTAGGTAAGGAGGTGAAGGTAAGTAGGTTTATGTGAGACCATGGTGAATCCACTATGGAATGAATTAAGGCTCATCATAATTCACTTGTAAATGAAAATTTTGGTGCACTAATGGGTGTGGGGTCACATGAGCCCAATGATCATAAACTTGGCATTTGATGAAAAAAAAGTTTCCTAGGAATGTAATTACCAAATGTCCTATAGTTTTTTTTAAATGTCAAAAAATAAGCCCATCCATCACATCTTGACCATTATGAAATAAATATTAGTTATTTTGAGCATTTTGTAAGACACCATCAACCTAATGGAGGCATGGATCATATGACCGGCACCTAGTCGAGGAACTTGTTATATGACTAGGTTTTAGTCCTATGATTCATGCCTCAATTAGGTTGATGACATGTTACAACATGCATTTAAGCAAAAGGTGAACAATACCATGCATAATAAAATACATAGCCGAGGTTAACATTTTGAGCTAAGGGCCTACCTACTTAATGAGGTCCATAAAAACACCCAAGATTGAGACCGTGCAAGTTGGAGGTTCACTTTCTTTGTCCATCTTTGCATATGTGTTCTACAATGGAACTCTCTTGTGCAAGGGTGAAAAATGAGAGATTTAAGAACTAATAAGAAAGATGTTTAATTATTATGCCACATCCTAATGCATAGGTGACATTTTTTGTGAAGTTGGAAGGTAGAAACAAGAATATACCAAAGTTGTTCGGTTCTTGATTTCAAAATGAACCTTTGATCTTCATTTTAACTTCTTTTTGTTTTTTATGAAACCTCTAGTCTAATATTGAGAGATTGATTCTTTGGATTTCTAAAACCTTTAATTTTGATGATTTTCATAAAGAATTTAAAATTGGTTTGATCTATGACAAGGTCTAGTTCCATCTCCATTACACACAACTAAACCTCAAAAAAAAGTGTGACTTGTTTCTTCAACTAGTACACACACTCTAAAATAAAGACTATGTAATATTAATTATATACAACTAATCAAATGCAATAACTTGTCTAAAATGTGGGGTCAAGTTTATATTTTTTTCAATAAAATTCTATTTGTGTACATAGAGAACTTAACCTTTTAAAAACAAGATAGCACCCCCAATTCATATTCTAATTCAATTTTGAAAATAAGAGGATTCTTTTGTTAGGTTCCAATGATAGTTCCAAAAAGACTTGAAACCTCCATTCTAGAGAACCTAAAACCCGAGTTTACAACATGACATGAACTTGCTGAAATCCAAGAACCAACCAACACTAGAGCAGACCCGTGACATTTATTCTTAATATTCATGACAATCGTTCTCAAAAAAAAATCAAAGACCTGATTCTGGCATATAACCCGAGGTTCTCAAAAAAATCTGAAGGGAGAACTGGCCACAAAAACTGCTGGTTTGTTATGGATTCTTTCATGAAAACCACAAGTTCTTCAAGATCTTTGAAATAGAGCTGGGATAGGCAGTTCTTTGATTCTGATAAAATGTTCCAAGAATTGATGGTTATGGAAAATTCAAATAACTGCACAACACCGGTTGGAACCCAATGCATGAATGAGATGATGATGCCTACGCTCAGCTGAGCTCCTCCAATCCAAGTTCATAAACATCAAATCCCAGGCATTTTAGCTCTGGGTTTAGTGTTAGGGTTAAACCCTAAACCCAGTAAGCAGCTGTGGAAGATCATCAGGAGATTCAGGGCGGTGAGGGTATCGTGTAGGTATGAGAATCATGATTCATCACAACAACAACTCCAAAAATTCATTGTTACAGTAGAAAAAGGCCACCTGTTATACACCTTGTCAACTGCTGGGAATCCAGCAAAGTGCACAAAATTCCACTCAAATTTTGTCTGTCTGTTGCCTTCTTCTTCCCAATTTGAAACTGAAATTGTGGGGGGTACACAGATTGCGTCGGCTAATTTGGCGTCTTGTGGCGACCACCATAAATGTTGGAAGCAGCAAGCAAAATGGGTATGAATGAATTCAGCAAATCCAGATTACTACAGGGAGGCTACAGGGATGTGGGACCAAACTCCCAAGAGACTTTATGGCACTAAGGTTTTTTTTGGAGGCATTTAGATAGTAGAGAATTTAAGGTAGGCTTAACCTTTTTCTGAGGCGGCTCAAAAGAAAACAAAAAAAACTATCCTTGCTCCATCCTGCTTTCCATGAGGACATGCTACAATAGACTACTTCATGAATCTATCCTTGAAATCTGCAACTATTTTAGGTAGTACTTTTACTCTGGATTTGCGAGGGGAGTCTTGGAACTATTGATTGATTCTGACCCACTCCCACCCATCACCCACAAATTTGATGGGGACTCTCTGCACACCCACAACTTATTGATCCTATCTAATAGTGACACCCATGTGCGCTCCGTGACTGAGGGCATGGAATTTTATAGAATGGTTCATGTCCCTGTGGCTTGTACTCATGTACTACTAGTCCTACTACTGCTACTACAAGCATATATATAGTTAGAACACATGAGTTTTAGTCAGTACTGGTCGTTTGCAAATCAAGGATGTCATGACTGCAGCTGGTGTACTTAATTTGGGCAAAACTAAACCGATAATGTAGATTCATTACTATTATGAAGATGATGATGAGGTTTTTTTCATGTTGCTTGAATCCAAAAAGACTACAAGCTTCGATATTGTGACTCATAATACTCAGCTGTGGGGGAACCCCAAAGCTTCAAATTTTTTTCTTTTTTGATGAGCATCTTTCATTGGCCCATCACAAAATTTTAAAAACCAAAATCAAACTTTGAACAGTTCCAAAATAGATATGTAGATTCATTACTATTTGTGATGATGAGAATTTTCCATTTTGCCTGATCAAAGACCGCTGATGAGAGTCAAATCGAGTATGATTTTTTTTTGGGGAAGGGGTGAGTACACATGTCTGGTCAAAATAAGAATAGCAGAACTTATCCATGTGCTCATCAGTTCATTGGACAGAGAGAACTGGATCACTGACTTGTAGGAAGAGATATAGTAAGTAGGTGGAGAGAGAGAGAGAGAGAGAGAGAGAGAGTTCAGTTTTGTTGTTGTTGATTCATTCAGTTGTCCCATTCAGTTTGTCCTTGAAAATAGGTCCCCTTGAATCTGCTGCCACCTAGATGCTTGGCCTCCAAGTGCTCTTTCTTCCTGAGTCCTGCCTGACTCCTCACTCTCCTTCCACTTTTGTGTGTACTTTTTACCCACTCACTGGAAATTGTTCTTTCCTGGACCAATTAGAAACAAAAACACTCATATTTTGGATCTGCTAAATCCCCAAGATCTCCCCCAGCAATAAATTCACTACTTGATTCCCAAGTCAATCTTGTGCTTTGATATCAAGGTCAAGAAAGATGGGTGTAAGAAGATGCAAAGAAAGAAAGAAAGAACGAAAGAGGTGTCCAGGTATGTACCAGTGTTGGGTGGGCACACTTTGGTGGGTAGCAATTTGGTTCCAGTTAGTGAGCATGGAATCAGAACTGACTCTGATTTTCAGAACTGGAATCAGATTTATTTATTTTATTTATTTACTTTCAAGAATTAGACACAGAACTGGAAACCCAAGTCTGATTTTCAAAACCAGAACCATAATCCTTTAAAAAATAAATAAAGAACCCAATTCCTGGTTGCATTTGTGTGTGGAACCTGAACCCCAAGAGACTTGTAATTTGTTTGTTTTATAACTGGAACCAAGACAATTCTAATTTGGTTTTTTTCTAACCAGAACTCGAGGTTCTTCACCAAAGTAAAGAACCAGCCAATTCTCTACATGTATACCATATATAGCGAGCACAGAATATATATATATAAGCTTCTTGGGTGTTGAGTTTGGCACCTACTTTGATAAACATATTTAAAGGATGGGTTCTTCTCATTTGTGAATAGAAAGTAAAGTTAACAGATTTGAAACATTTGGGAATCATATAATAATAATAATAATAATGTACTCCCAAAAAAAGCAAAGTTGAATTGGACATGTTTGCATAATACAATTGCAGCATCTCTCTTTATTGGAAGTGACCACATTGGATTCTGATGAGTTGAATGAAATCAGAAGTAATGAATGGGTTGAAAAGCCAAAGACCTTCAGGGCTCAAGTCCCCCCCCCCCCCATAATTGGGGACACCTCATTTCTCTACAAATGCTTGCAGGTTCTGTTCCTTTCCCCCAACTCCAAGTGTAGCATAAATCAAGTCCATTTTGGTGGGGGTCATATCAGACTGACAATCTTTCTAAAAGGATGGTGGGTGCTTTCCAAAGCCCTAGTAGGCTAGTGAAACACTGTTCCAATCCAGAAGAGCTTCTAGTTGGGTGGTGTAGGGCCTCATTGCTACTAAAGATAGCTGTTGCAAAACAGCTCCATTTTGGGCTTTTGCTGCAGAGCAAAGCAGTCAGTGGATCATGTTTTCCAGATCTCCAAGTGCAAGGTACAGTATGCTATATGATATCCTCCACTGCAGGGATCAGAACATGTTCACTCCCTGGCACCTGCACTGGGAGATCTCTCAAACATGGGACGGTTGCAAAATTTGGCTTTTGAGAAAAGCAATGCATCTCTCTCTCACTTTCCTACTTCTGAAACTTTCTTGCTGAATCCTTGGGTGCTGCTGAAAAAGATAGTCACTACTTGCAGCCCTTTTCTTTTTTGTTTCTAACAAAGTGCTTACATGATTGCAGAAAACTTGTACTCTAGAACCCATGTGGCAATATGTGGGCTGCTAATCTTTGGTAAAGGAGTTGGCCATATTCTGCTGGCAACATGGGAATGTGGCAAAATTGTGCGTGTGTGTGTGTTGTAAGAGACATTGTAGTGACAACAATTTGAAATAAGAGACATGTCGTTCATAGCTGCAACCAGACTTGGGCTCCGCATTGCCCTTGTGAACTTAACTCCTAACTCCACATTTCCATTGAACATGACTAAAGACAAACACAAGCACATGGTGTATATGCAATTGCATGGACAAAAAACAAATAAGGCCTGAAACACATGAAGAAAGTAGGACGACTAATTGTGTTGAATAGATAATTGTAATGCATCCCCTATATGCACTTATAGGAAGAATTTCAAAAAGGTCATGGTTGAAAGTGTACCTTGATCAAACTATATGGCCTCCACATTCAAATTCAATACCCAAATTTATGCAAATGACTTGGACTAGGAATATTCATGTCTTAATGGTGCTCCCTCCTTGTGATCACAAATTACAATGTAGATATAGACAAAACAATGACATTGAACAATGAAAACCAAAGTTGATAAACCAAATGCTATCAAAATGCAATGATTTGAAAAATTTGCCTTGAAGTTTGTCAACTAACCATCTCTAATACTTTTATAAAACATTTTGGTGACAAAATGTAGGTGAGAGAGTGAAATATATGGTGATGGGCATTAATGCTCTTCGTAAGCTTGCTAGTGATTTAAGGCCTAGAACCCTTGCCAAAAGTGGTTACATGAATGATCACAATGGTATTATGGGCAATATCCTATAGCGATGTGGGATAAGGTAGTAATATAAAATGGTGGAGGATTGCTTGTCATTATGGTGATATAACTACCAACACACAATGCAATAATGGTTCCAAACATGGTGGATGCCTATAATGTGGTTTGGCTATGAATAGTTGTTTTAATCCATTGTATTTGCATGTACCATGTTGCCTTTTAACAATTTCTAGTTTTTTGGGCTAAATTTTGTGAGAAAAAAAAGCTTGGTCACTTGTGCCAATTGTTTCATATTTTTTTAGTGTTTGGTGAATGAACATTTGCCCCAACTAACATAACAAATTGCAATATGAAAGGTCCGAAAAATCCATGTTGGTAGTGCCATATATGTCATGTCCTTCATTTGATACACCATCCCATTTGTTGATCACCTAAAGAAAACTCCATTAATGTCTTCAAATTACCCACCCATGAGTGTGAATAATGATGTGTTAATTTTAATAGTGTCCCCAAAACTTTGGGGATTCTTTGTGTTATTGATGTGTGAAACAAAAAAATGATAAGGGAATTGTTGCCAATTATAATATTTTTGTAGGTTTAGGAACAACATTTGTTCAAGGTATAATTTTTGGAACATTGAAAAATTCCAAGTTCAATAGGATTAGACTACTAAATTACAAAATACGAAAGTAATTTTCCTGAGCTAGAGTTAAAAGTATTTCTTGAATGACGACCTCGTAAAAATTCATTAGAAGTTTGATAAGGGTACCAACTAGCTTTAAGGTTGGCATTATCCCTACTAAAAACCTTTTGGTAGATTTTTAGAAATGTTTAGACAACACCACCATTGAAACACTACTTAAAACATGATTTTGAAGAAGATGGGATTGGATCTTCTTTCTTAATTTTATTAGGATTCAAAGGAGGATCATCACTTGATGTGAGCCATCACTTGGTAGTTATTTCATTTCAAATGAAGAATTTAATTTTGTTGAATTTTTTTTGGTTCTCAAACTTTCTAGCATTCTTTCTTGTTCTTGTATGTTGTCATAGAAACCTTTAGATTTACTTAATCAATCACATTATTAATGGAACTTGTGAAGTAGAACATTGAATTACCTTATTGTTTTAGTTTGAAGAATTTTCATTTCAATGAAAGTTTTTTTGCAAGTGTTTTTTTGACTTTTATCAAAATTGATTACTACACCTTGGTGGGGATGGCTCATTGGTATAACCCATTTTGGGACCTTGGAATATCAAAAAAGGTCTTGGGTTCAAGCCTAGTGGAATGCAAGTGAAAATCATGTCAACCTTCTTCCAATGAACATGACTTGAGGGTTGTCGATATATATTTTGCTTCAAAAGTTTAAAAAATGGTTACTAACTAGTTTTGTGAAGTTTTTTTATTAAAATGTTATTCCTACATAATGGTTATTCCATGAAATATAAGTTTACTTGGTAGATTTATTGAGTAGCCTTACATTTTGCAACCATATTAGAACATTGAACCATACTTTTTAATTTGAAGATTGAGCTTAGTAGAAAATTTGAGTATTGCAACTCATCCCTATGTTTGCAAGAAAAATAAATATAGATTTTGCATAATTTTAAAGGTCGTAAGACGACATTTGATCTTATCAAATATCGATATGACAATGAAAGTTACATGAACAAGCGTGTCAAACAACCTTTATAAAAGAGTGTGCAAAGTATTTTCTTTGAAACAATTATTGAATAAGAGATGGAACAAACAACCGTGAATATGTTGGAAGCTAAGTATGCAAAGACATAACAATAATCAAAAGCTTAATGCTAAAGGATGAACTATATGAATTGCAAGAAACTCCAATACTACAAAATGCAATGTATAATGGGATTGGAATGAATCAACCGTGTTTTTGTACCATTGAACACTCCAAATCCACCAAATACTTTGACTTTGCAATTACATGACCAATTGCAAGAAATGGAGATTCTTTTAAGAATGTATGTATGGGTTGCAAATTTTAAATGACAACAAGCATCTTTCAAAATGAGCTTGATTACTAAAGGAGAAACTAGACCAAACACTTTGATAATTGAATATACTTTGACTAGGTACCAACTTTACATCCATTTTCTCGGAATTTTTGCATATATTGTGGATTGACATGACATAGATATGCCAAATGTCTATTTTTATCAAATCATTCATCAACTTCTCATTTTTCTTCAATGAAAAATATATTGATAATACAAACACAAACTCAAAATGTTCCAATTTCAACAACAATACTAAGCACTACTGTTGTAATTTCAAATATTGTAGTTGTTTCAACCACAAGAATTCCCCCAATTTTAGTAGGAATTCAATTGACTAGTGTTTCAAAACTTCCATCAAGTTTAGTAGTTATGGGAATTACAATAGTTTTCACAATTCTTGGAATTGCAGGTTTTGTACCTCCATGAAATTTTCCTTCAATTGGATTTTATCCCCCAAAAGGAATTTTTCATTTTTCATTTGAAAAATTTTCATGTTCATTTTATCCCTCATGAATTTTGCCATGACAATGTAACCCCAATGAAATATATTGTTGAAAGACCAATGACTTTTGTAACAATTTAGGTTGAATACATGTAAGGCCATGATGAATTCATGGTAACAATTCAACACTAAACCTTTGGGATTCTAGGACAAGTTATTTACAAACACAACTAGATTATTCAATTGCATAAAATAGACAAAAGGGGGTTTTTAATGCCATTTGAGCCTAAGTGAGGTTCAAGATTAAACATAAACACACAGAAACTCATGATGAACTTGATTTTTGTAAAATATACATTTTTTACATAATATGTTTTGTAACCCCAATGGGCCCCTCATGTCAAGTTGATAAATTCATGGAATTCCCAAAGTCCACTATGAAAATTGAAACATTATTGTGTTTCATGAGTTTGAAGCTTGGTAATTTCCATGAAACCTGATTGTTTTGAAGATAAGATTTCATTTTCTAATAGCCTTGTTGAAAGAATTCCAACAATTTCAAAAAAATGAATAAAACATAATTTGTTGTTCATAATTATGTTATTAGGTTTCTTTAATTTGGAGCATTCAAGCCCACCATCTTATAGCCTTCATTGAGATTTTTCTAATATGCCATAAAAATTCAAATTGGACTTATTTTCAAGCTTTTAATTAGACCACTTCAAAAGTTGAAACTCCTTCAAAATCCTAACTTTAAATGTGGAAATGTGACTTTGATATCTTGAAAGGTCATTTTGATTGTTACACAGTTTCCTCTTGGTTCATGAACATGTTTCACTTCTTGTGGGTCATGTAATGACTTGCCCTTGCCCTTGCTCTTCACCCTTTCACTTTGTTTTGCTTAACCTTCATCATGAACCTAGGGCTAAGGTTAGCATAGGTTATAAAATGGTAACTAAAATTAAATTCATACAAATTCAAATCCATATTGAAATTTAATATTTGACTTGAAGATCTTTAACTTTAAAATGAATTTTTTTAAAAAAACACCTTAAGTAAGAAGAAATTCCCACAATGACACTTAAACATAATATATCAAACATATTAAAACATGGCAATCTTTTTGGAAAAGAAACCTAAAAAGAAATCATGTTACACTCTTGCAAAGATTTTAAACAGGTGCATGCTTATGTTCACATCCTATTCTATAATGTTGGCAATTGTGGCATGAGTTTTTGTTTATGAGTAAGTGAGTTTTAATAATGCAAACTCTTTTGAATATGTTGTGAAAATGAAACCAATGTGCAAGGAATTCCAAAAATCTAAATTTGATTTCATGACAAAAAGGTATAAAACAAAACATGTGAGTGGGTCTATAATATTCATAAAAAAGGATTCATTTGGGTGTTCAAATGGGAATTAAGGAAAAGTGGTGGTGGTGGTGGTGGAATGGCTATTTAAAAGTAAATTTAAATTAAAAAGAAAAGAAAAGTCATGGATCATAATTTGCAAGAATTTTTCAATTCATGGTGCTAGAGATACATAAGATACAATTGTCCATATGTAAATAAGGAAATATGTGAATTTAATTCCTTGGGTTGGATAATAGTTCGACAATGTTTGATCCCAAAACCACTAGAGTTTGGCTTGTGTTAGCGATTTCTACTAATGAGGACAAATGTGCCTAAGAGATATGTGAATTCATAAGTTCAAAAGTTAGAAGTTCTTTAGTAACATGTTGTATTGCATGTACTGACAAATGATGTGTATTTGTGTGAAAAGTGTGTAGTTGTGTAGGTATTGTGGCAATTCTAAAATCTTTGTTTTTTTTTATTGTAGTGGAACTAATGCCATGAATAACTATCTCACAACCTTTAAGTTTTCATTGTTCAAGCATATTGCATGTTCAAACCAATGTTGTGAAGGTAAATTGTTTGGGGTGAACTGGAGTTGAGATGACACTCTTTTGTTCAAACCAACACAAGAACCAAACCAAAAGCATAATTATGAAAAATAAATCTTGAACACAAGGTCAAGTTCTTTAGGCATGCAAGTTAATTTTTTTTTTTGAATACTTGATAAGTAGGTTGGACTTTATAGTTAAATATTAATTTTAATTAAGTGTTGAACTCCATACTTGTATAGACCCATATTTTAATTTGTTGCAAAACTTTATACTCATACAATCTTTGGTATTGGAGCTTGTATAGCATGTACATGGAATCAAACTTGGTATTTAAATTCAGCTTCAAGGTTCTTGAATTCGAACAAATGTGCTAAAACTAGAATAGAAGGATTTAAAAATTGACAGAACCATAGCCAGCGAAAACCTCCAAATAAATTTAAAATATCAAAACTAGGACCAAAGGTTCTCTTTAGAGAGGTAGACCTCCACAACATTGGTTCAAATTCCAAACTACAAAACTTTCCTTATTGAATCTAAATCTAGAACTTCTCATCTAACTTAGATGCATAGACCTTTTGATGCAACATGCTCATCCATCACATTGACTCCACATGTAACTCACTCAAAGTTCTAGATAAAGTTTGAGCCAAAAAATAATTTATAATTTATGCCCATAGTATGTTGTTCTTTAAATCTACAGCTCATTTGCTATAGTAGTGACTTAAAGGATCTACTCCAAAATTTTCAGTGCAATTTGCAGGGCACATTACCCAGCATATGGACAAAAAAATTCCCACAAATTTTTTTGGATGCAAGGCTCACTATTTATGTCTGAAATGAACTTTGCTACTTTGAGCTGTCAAAAATGGTGTCTTCTTGGGGGGTGGGGGGTGGGTTAAGTTAGCTCAATTGATGACACTTGGCCAACTACAGTTATGGGCTCCACTGAGACCAGTCTCTCCATTCACAGAGACTTGACCAGAAGTGTGATTCCAAAAGCAAACACACTCAGATAGGAGGAGGGTAGGTATATAACACCTTCTTCTTCTTCTTCAGAGCTCTACCAAAAAAAGGAAAAACAAAGGCTGGAGTTCCAAAGTGCAACAAGCTATGGGGATAGGACAAAAGTTTGTGTGATTAGTCAGACTTTGGAGTATTATAATTATTATTAGATTTCATGGGTACCCATAATGGGCTTCATCTGCAAGCAAAAGAACACAGCACTAGAACTGGCAGATGAAAATGAGTGGAAAAACAGTACCAGTTGACATGAATCCAGGTGGAATATGAGACCAGTAGGACAGATCTCATGACTTTGCTTTTGATTCTTTTTGCCTTTTGTTTGTGTTTTGTGTCATTTGGTGCAAGTGGAACTGAAAGCCTTGTTGTTGTTATGAGAGAGAGAGAGTTGGGGGGCTACTTCTCATCTCTCCATTTCAATTGTGTCAGAAATTTGAGTTAATTCAACACCCTCAAATTCTATTGAAAGCACTCAATGAATGAACATGTATACATTTTGTTGTAATGATGAAAACTCACTCCACTCCTCCTTATGTTGCCACCGTGCTAAAGAAAGTTAAATAGTGAGTGGGTGCATTTCTTAGAAAGGCATCTTTTCATTACACTAAAGTACCTATTATGCTTTGAAAAAATAAAATCAAGTCTTTTATCCAGTTCTTCTTTTGTGAGAATGACAGGCCGGTGACTGTATGAGAGATCGAGAAAGAAAATGACAAGGGATGGAATTCCTGACAAATTGTCACTAGTTTCAGAAGAATCCCCCTGACCTTTCTGAAATGCTTTGTCCTAAACCCAGTTCACTCCATTGCCATCAGCCTTTTCTGTTTGATTAGGATGAGGTGGACTGCTTGCTTGTCTAGTGTGGGTCATCATGGAACAGATATCTGGCAACTCAAAATGAAGGAGCTTTAAATCTACCAAACCTGTTGGAATTTACTTGTCAATTGGAACTAGACATGTTCAAATTTTCAATCCGACGTACTCTTCTCACCCCCTCATTAACTAAGGCCTTTTTTTCTTTCCTTTTTTTTTTCCATTTTTTTCTTGGGGTAGGTAGTTGTTTTTGGGAACACAACAAGAGACCCGATGGACAAGTTGTTGGCAATACCCCTCATGTGAGGCCCATTGGTCTACGATAGGGCAAGGTTTTCTTCCACAGGGGAACTGGGGTTCAGATGGAGCTCTGTCTAGTGCGTTTTTGAGCTTGTCATTTTGCGACTTCTTTTGTGCTCTACATGATTTTGTGCAATGGTTTTTCTTGTTTTGTGTGTTCTTCCCTCCCAAACAAATTTTGAACCCAACAACTCTCAAGAGACAATGAGCATACAAACCACCAGCATAAATTTCAGCTTTGAATGACAAATTTTTTAATTTATGATTTACCATAAAAATAGGGTGACACTTATCAAACCCTATGACAAAACCAGATGGCTCTATATTAGACTAAGCATTGTTTGGCCTTATTTTGCGTAAGACAAAGCTCATCGGGTGGTGTTTAGCATCATCTTCCCTAAGGCATCACCCCAGAGGACAACTACTGGCGTTTCAAAAACCCTGGACATGGACAAATCTGCACAACTTTCTAAAATTTAAATATTTTTTGGGTTTATGGATGTTAAGTCTGATTTAAAAGTTGGTGTACACAAGTATCTATCTATCTATGTATCTATCTTAGGCAATTTTAGGTCCAGACATGAGATAACTGGACCAAACAACCAAGATTGGGGTTCTTCTATTTGGAACTTTGAATTTCATGTGTAGAAACCAAGAAACAGCAATTTGCATGTTTGTGATTTGCAAAGACAATCAATCAAAATGCCTGCAAAATAATCTACAACAAGTCCACACATTGCACAAGCACCAAGGGGGGGACAGACCACCTCAACCAAACTGGGACCCAAAAAGACCCAAAAGCCCCAATCAGTGTGGTGTACACACCATTGTAACAGTCTTTTCTAATGTTCTCAGATTATAACCCTCCATTGGATAGGTGCACTGACTTGGCAATTGAGGTTCATAATTGACCTCAAAATTCAACTTTGCCAGAAGAGAATTGCATAACAACAGTCCACTGCACCTTTCTCTCACAGACCCAATTGCCAAAAAATGATTTGAAAGCCACAGTGTTGAGGAGGCAAGTGCAAAAGAAGACTAGATAGCACAAACAATACATACAGGGGTTGTTGTTGTGTTGCCAAGAGGAAATAAAACACCCGGCTGGCTCCTCCTCAGTGCCCCCACACATAAGTACAGACAGGGGGTGGTCCTATTCTTCCAGCTCCAGTTCAAAAGCAGGCAGCACTGGGGTACAGGAAGGACTATCACTATATAATAAGCTACCAAACGTTCTCCTCATGGATCACATTTCTGGAGAGTTTTTATTTCTAACTCCCTTACCTACTTCCCACTAGTTCCTTGATCTCTTTACAGGAGACATTTGGCATTCACAAATTGTCTGTCAGTAAGTCCATTACTTTGTTCTCTTGTCGTTACATAAAGTCATGCACAGGCTCTGAACCTGGAGGAATGCCTCAATGCAAACTCCAAAAATAACTACTACACTACACAACACCAAATGTATTGGCTGGCTGCTGAGAATCTGCCTCCCTCTAACTAAAGTTGTGCAGTTTTGTGAACAGGTTTTGTTTAGTCCCCAGTGATGCCCTGAAAGAATGAACAAAGAAAATGAACAGTACCCGCACTCACTCAGCTACTACCGAACATCTGGATTAATCCATGTGCTTACTACCAAAAAGAAAGTGACGGTGAGGTCATTGAGTGGAAGAAGGTGGCCAGAGAATCAATCCTCTTCAGCTTTGGGGCTCAGTATTATGGGCATCATCAATTCAATTTTAATTATGTAAGCTAGTAGGCTTGAAATTGATGCCCAGTAGCACCCTTTTTATTGCACTAAATTTACAGCCTTTGGTTGTTGTTGCATACTTGGTACATACTTCCTTACCCACCACCTCTGAGTCTGACTGATTGGGAAAAAAAAAAAAAACTCATGCTTTTCCATTTGCAGCTGACTTTATTATTATTGGGATGAGTGATTTAGTTGTAGGCTATTTTAGTACAAACTTATTAAGCATGGGAATTTGGTGCCACAAACAGAATGGGAAGAGATTGATGAGTAGTAAGCACCACTTAGCTAGCTACTTAGCTAGCTACATACATACATAGATACAGCTTGACTGGTTCCAAGAGGTAGCCAGCTTTTTCTTTGGGTTATAAGGAGGAGGAAGAATGGCTTTAGCACTTGGCTGGCTGGAGATTGCTGGCTACGGTGGCAGAAAAAGGCCAGGTCCAAAAAGGTTTTCCTGGAAACAAGGCATGTGGGGGGAGAGGAGGAGGAGGAGGAGGAGAGGGGAAAGTATATGCCATCACCCCACCTGCTACAACAAAGAAATAATGAGCAATCCAACAAGCTACCCCAAAAAAAGAAAGCTCACTTCTGCTCCTTTCTTCCTTACTGGTCCTCCTCCATTTTTATTTTACAAACACCCATTTTTTCAATTGCACAATTTACATGAATTTAGGAGCATATGATGACATCTAAAAAGAACAAAATTTTGAATCTTTGTTTTTATTAACATCTACACAAAACAATTTGTGATCAAGTCCATCCCTGGCAGCTGGAATTACCATTGAGCTCCTTCCTTCCTGAGATTCATGCATTGCCCTGCCCATATGGCATGGGAATGGTACTCTTCTCCTCACTTTTCATTCCTTGTTTGTCTGTTTGTTTGTTTTGGAATGTGGGCCTTACATGGTTTGTCCATCCTTAGGTTCATTTATATTGCATGCTTGCTGCAAGTCTTGTACATCATTAGGTCTAGGTGTTAGGAAAGGAGTCAGGGGAGGAGGAAGAGGAAGAGGAAGAGGAAGAGGACTTCTTATTAGGTGAGGGGAGCAGGGACAGATCCACCCCCCTTGCTTTCATGGTGGCCACATTTCCTTGTCTCTTTATTATGGCCAGCTTGGAATGGGGAGTAAGAGGGGGTACAAGGAACATGAGATAAAAGAGTGTTTTTTTAGTATGAAATAATGAAGTCTTTAAAAATATTTTATATAAAAATAAATAATATTATCATAATCAATTCTAAGCACCCTATTTTTATTTAAGTGAATTGTAAATTTGATTTCCTAATGAATTTGTTGCACTTTTTTTTTTTTGCAAGCCATTTGAAAAAAATGGAAACAAACCCTCACCCTCCCCCCAAGGATTGGATTCATCACAAGGAATAGAGACTAATGTACTCCTCAATGAAAGTATTTATCATGTGAGAACCTTGTCGCCTTGCCTTGCCTTGCCTCACCTACCTCACCCAGCCTTGCCTCCCCTTGCTTCACCGGACATGAGTAACATTACTTATGTTCAAGTTTTCAGCAAGCCTTCTAGTGTTGTTGAATTGCTCTCATGATGGCTGGCATAAGCCACTAATGTGATCCAACAACCCAAGTAGTACAGAAAAACCAAATCACAACAACATGTGTATAAGTAGGTGAGTGCTATAACATTGTTCATATCATGAGGCAAATCACTTGAATAGTCTAAAGTAAGGCTTTTATGGTTATGTTTAAGGACTTTCATGATGCGCGGAGGTCCAAAGAGAGGGGGTCAAGAACTCAAAAAACCAGACCACCAATTGCGACAAAGTCGGTTTCCAAACACCCAAAAAATTCCTTGTATGTTGCTCTATTGCTATTAGAGTTCAAAGATGATTTGTTGAACTCAACGTGGCACTCCTATAACACTTTAAATTGTTTAAATTGAACAAGAAATGAGAAAGTAAAGAGATTTGAAAGTAGGAGGGGTCTAAAGAGAAGCAAAAAGAAAAAAAACGTGTTTTGTCAGTTGAAAAGCATATTTTTCTTCTTGCTATTTTTTCATTACTCCTTTTCCTTTGCACTTCAAGGAGGATTTCTAGAGCTTGAGCTAGTGCTCCCATAACATTTTAAATCAATCAAAATGAAGCACATATAACGAAAGATCTAAAAAAGTGTTCAATGATAAGGTATTGATCGGTGATGGGCAACTCTACCCTATAGCAGGGCAGGTTTCTTGTGATGATGCAAGGAATGAAGGAAGATGGTGGCTTTCTTTCATTTACTACACAATCAAAGGACTAAACCAAATCCACCCAAAGAGCCAAGATACTTACACCTTCAGTGGATGCTCCAAACTGGATCTTCTAGCAAGGTACTGCAAGCAAAACTTCAAAGCACAAAATTCACAAGTCCCCGACCTCAGCAACCGTGCTACAGCCACTCCATCAATACCTAAATTCAATAGAGAGAGAGAGAGAGCAATGCAAGTACTCTTTAGAGTAGTGGTGATGGTGGTGGTGGGATGTGCCTAAACCTTGCATAAATGTTCAGCTACTAGTACCAAAAAAACCAAACCATCAACATTGTGCAAAATGTGAAATGGCATGCAGGTCAAATTTAAGTGTACAAATCCATCCCTTGCGAGAATCTTTGACACTCTGATTGGCTGTTAGATCACAAGTTACAACCTATAACCGATTAGCAACCTACTAGTTCGCACAAGGTACCACCCCGGGCTCTCATTGGCCCAATGATTCTGTAACCCTAAGCCTTTGCCGATTGGATGAAGATTTCATAACCGTTCTCTGCATGGATGACAAGAAGACATCTAGATTCTTAGGAGGGATGGTTGTGTTTGGTAACTGGCTCAAGCACTTTGATTACTGTGAATAGTCTTGGGTGCTCATGGGTCCCTAACTATTCATGATAACCATGCGCTCATCAGTTACCTAGTCCATAATGATGTACAAGATTTCGTTGTTGAAAATATGTAGATAAGTAATTGTGATTCCAAAATCAAACATTAGTAGTGTGGCTTGTGATGTTGAGCACATATTGTAATTTTGAAAAAGAAAATGGGTATGCCCATGTATTGACCTGGTTCTATCTTGTAAGTAAAATTTGTGCTTTTGCAAAACCCACTTCAAAGTCTCTGCTAATTTACAGGAAAATTTCCCCAAGTGCGTCGAATTTATGATCATGGCAGCTAACTTCAACACTAGGCCAGGCACCTTCAACTTCAAATTTTTTCGTTGATTACAAAATCTGTTGGGAAGATTGCTTGTCTATAATAAACAAAACACATGGGAGATGATTTGCTGAAAGACTGGGGGCCAGACCCAAGAATATAAATTCAGAAAAGATACACACACACAGAGACACATTTGGGTTACAAGTTTAATGTCTTCCTTACAAGAACAAGATGCAGGAAGAAGGCAGCCCACCCCCAAGTGTTCAAAGTGTTGTTGTTAGCATGTGCAAGTACACTCATGTACTCTGCATTTTTTTTGCAGTTACTGATTAGCCAAATAATTTATTTTTTCTTTACTTTGTCTGTTAAAAGCTGCTTTGCAAGAATGGCAGTAGTGCTTGTTGTCACTGACCCTGGCCGTTACTGAAACACATGACCATTGTCAGTTTAGACGGCTGCGAAACAACGATTTTGTTGCTGATCACTGGAGATGATAAGTTAAGTTAGTGTTTTCTTCTGCTACTTGCTTGCTTGCTGGCTGGTTTCCCTTCTTTCTTGCTGCAGCATTGCTGTTGTAGTCAGCCAGTGTTATGATCATGGATGGATATTGGGTACCATTTACAAATATGAAATTCTGAAGAAACTTATTACTTTCAGATTATGAAATTCTGAAGAAACTTATTACTTTCAGATTGCAGCCGCACCATCACCTGAGCCTGCTGCTGTAAACCATCAGTTAATCATGTCAACCTTGCACCCACATTATGAAAGTCATGTAATCAAGTGATCAGAGCTCTCTGGCTATGACAATCAGCAACATGGGCTGAAGAAACATAGGTATATACCTATATGTTTTTGAGAGAGGGGCAGGTGTGCTGCGGGGGGGGGGGGGGGGGGGGGGGCCCCCCCCCCCCCCCCCCCACCACCTCCTCTTCTCTTGGTGGGGGTGTCCCACGCGGGGGGGAACAAAATAACT
>Ga0116227_10005633_pt1 | contig 26224 bp, 27 predicted proteins | sample S1TSphgellanicum_FD_89693 | JGI IMG/M metagenome (GOLD analysis project Ga0116227, IMG submission 89693) | Host-associated microbial communities from peat moss isolated from Minnesota, USA - S1T2_Fb - Sphagnum magellanicum MG | ecosystem: Host-associated > Plants > Peat moss > Unclassified...
GAAGAGTGACAAGCTTTAATTACTTACTCAAACCTGCATCAAACCAACCAACAAGTTGGTTAGATCATTTTCTCGAACACCTTTAGTGCTAGGACAAACCACGAGCAACTCTGGACTCACAAGATTCACCACGGCTTGGATTCGGGGGAAGCCACCACTTTCCCCCATATAGTATTCTCTGCGTCTCTTCGCGGCTCCTACATCTGAATGGTTTTTTGTCCCGGGATTCCCAAGGAAGAGTTTCGAAGCTGTTCTGGTTTAGATTCCCGGGACTTTGTGAGGTCATAACTTTTTGCTCAGACCTCCGATTGGGATGAGGTCTGAAGCAAATTTGTAGTTTTCCTCGAGAGCTTTCCAATGATGTGTCGCACTTCACCTGAACGCATCGGGGTCGGGTCGATTCTTGACTTTTAGTGGTTGGGAACGTGTGCTATAGATGTCCAAATGGCCCATGCGAGCCCATTTTCGAATCCTACACTTTGATAGCTTTCCAATGATATAAAGAACACCCCAATGTGAGGTGTTTTGACCCTTGTAATCGAATTTTGAAGTTTCGGGAGTTTCGGAGGACTCCCAAGTCCCCATTTCAGGAGTGTGAGTTTCATCGTCACATTCTCTCAAAGTAGGGTTACGACAAGTAGGTCTCCAATGGGGTATAAATAAGGGTAGGATCTCCCATTACTTTTAGTTTGTTCAACAGTAGTTTTGGGTACATTTTTTTTTCATAACCTTTGTCTTCATATGTTATTAAAATAAAATTTTAATTGAATCATTTTCTAACATATATCATGTTTTTGCTTTGTGTCTTTATGTTTCTAGTCTTGGATTAGATTTAGGCTTACATTTCTTGCGATTTGTTTTCCTTGCTATGTTTTTGATTTAGTTTTTATTCTTGTAGGTTTTCATGCCTGTGACACCTATCATTTTGGATTACAAATCACAACATATGATTAAAACAACAATTCATCAAATAACAAGAACAAGACATGTTGTTGACATGTGGTTATATTATTTTTAAAACAAAAACATGCCAATAAACACAATCAACCCAAATGGCAGTGATTTTAAATTTGGAGGAGGAAAATCTTTAACAACATTTCTAGGAAGAAATATAATTTTTTGTAGAATAATCACAACAACCACCAAAGGACACATTTGGCTCACAGTCTCCAAGTTTTCCAACTTTTACTTTTCATTCTCCTTCAAATAGAAAATCAAAACCACGATGTCAACCTATGGACCGTAATAGTGGTAGGGTGTAGTAAGTGTCTCTAGTTCTTCCAAAAGAACTTAATAAATACATGTTTACTCCTTTGGAGCATAGCTTTACTTTGGAGTTAGAGTGGATTGTCACTTAGAAAAGTATGGGAACAATAGAAAAGGAATGGGTTAGTAAAATGGGGTTGGTAGGGTTGTTCAAAATGCAATGGAAAACACCATGCTATGAATTACTAATAGAATTCCTCAAGGAGCAAGGTGGCAAATAGGTTTTTGATAGAATTGGGGAAAAGGTTGTAATAGTATATACACACATATTAGGAGAAGTGTTTAGGATTTCAGCCAAAGAATGGAAGGAGTAGAAACATGTAGACAAGGTAATAACAAAAAATATGTTGAAAATAATTGCATTGCCTAATGCCATGTTGATGTGAAGCAATGGAGTGTTACTAAGTTTAAGCCTCCATATGACATTAGATCCCCTACACTTATCCAAGTGATATGCGATAGGGAGAAAGTTTACTATTTTAACAATATAAATACAATTTCTATAATGAAAGCAAACAATAGGGATCATATTAATTGGCTAAAACTATGTACAAACATTTGGTCAAGGCGCTTGACAGATGGACCAAATCCCAAGCCGAAATGCTTGAGGGCAAAGGGAAGATGGATGTGAAGCACATGTGCCATTTTGCACTTGTCATTGAGGTTTTCATACAAAGGTGGATGCATCAGGCAGAGGAACCATAGCAACATCAGCACCTAAACTACAGAAGCACCTTGCAGCAAAGCTGCAAAACCTTAGAATGTAGCAAAGCTGAGCAAAAAACTTTAGAGAAATAAACAGCCTTTGAGGTCATCTACTCAATCTCCTGACATATATCCACAGGCGGAGAGGAGACAACAAATAGTTATGCAGGAGTAAGTAAGTAGTAGTCCTTGTAGTAATTCTTAGCATGTATGCTTTTTGTGTTTTGAGGTTGAAGGATTTTGAGGAGAAAATCCAAAATTCAAAAGGAATATTTTTAAGAAGAGAATCGAGGTAACAACAAGGACACAAGTAACTGTTGAGGAACATGCTTAATAAGTACATTTTGAATTTTGGGTTTGGAGGGAAAGATTGGGATATATGTACTTCCTCTCCCATTTGATTTTGTTTGGTTGTTTTTTCAACATGTTGCCCACAATGGATTTCTGAATGAAAAAAAAAAAACATGTTGATTCTGATTTTGTGCAGAGTACAGAAATGCAGAACCAGTAAGTAGGTATTGGAAGTACAGTTTTAATCCTTAATTTTGCAGATGGGTGTGAGTTTTGATTAGAAGTACATCATGATTCTGTGTTTTAGCTACTACAGAATTATGATAAAAAAATTAGTACTTACCTGCAAACATTCTGAAGAGTGCAAACCTTTAGGTGACAGATAACAAACCCAGAACAAGGAGATTGAAATCTGATAGTATATCCATTACAAGTCAGAAACATGTTACAAACTAGAATGAGATTGATCAGTTGAAGCAAAGGGGAGGAAGGCAGAGTCATTCAAGTCATTGAGCAATTTGATAGCTTCATCTGATTCGGCTACTTGTTGCATGAGATGGGTATATGTAGCGGCACTGGCGCTACCTCCTACCTCCTTTATCTCCTCCAATACTTGTAACAATGTCTCATATTGCCCCAGTTCAGCATATTTTAGTAGCAAAATGTCCCATGTATCCTGTTACAAGATGACAAAAAGAAAGAGTCATACACATTCAGTAAGCTGAGTGTTACATTCACCTTTCACAGACCAAAGTGGCCCTCATATGATCAACTAGATGGGTCACCTTATGACAATCGAGCCCTAAATCACATGACGAATGAGGTGAATGTCAATCACAAACAACCAAAAAATCAGGGAAAAAAATGGGAGGTTTTGGAATGAAAATCTCAACTACAAATGAGTTGAAAATGAATGGCAGGTACAGAAGAAAATTACTTGAGAAGGTTGAATGCCCATTTGCTTCATCAATTCCCATGCCTCTTTAACAACCTCCATATTTCCTGCTTCTGAGAATGCTTGGATGAATTGTTCCATGGCGTGGGGTGACAATGATTGTCCTGATTCCTGTCATACATAATTGAACAGTACATCAAGGCTTGTCACCACAGCTAAAGGAACACACACATGTATGGACTTCACAGATGAGCAAGAAAATCAGACAGAAGCTTGCCTTCAGTTCAAGAAAGGTGGTGTAGGCATTATTGAGGCGATTATGTGACAGGAGTGCACATATAATGGTGTTGAACAAAAGGTACGTGGGCACAATGCCTTGCTCCTTCATTGTCCCAAACATGGTCCATATCTCATCCACTTTGCCTACTTTTGCAAGGCCTTGAAAGAAAGCATTGTATGTTGCCTGATCACATTTTGAAAAAGATTGAACATCAGGTAGTACCGACCGACTATGCCACTTGATATATTGCCCAAAATTTCCTTTTCCTCTTTTGCCACAATGCCAGTTCTTTGTTCTAATTAGTCTTCTGTCTTCTTCATGCAGAAGACTAAGTTCTCTTTTTTCGTAGAATGCCACAACATATGGAGAACAAGTAAAAAGTGTTGGAGAGAGGGGACTAACTGACCTCATTTGCACGGTGGCCTCGGAGTTCCATATCCTGGAGCGTGGTCAGGGCTAAGTCATAAAGGTCTTCTTTGGCAAAGTACCCAATTAGTATATTGAAGGTGCTACGGTCAGGTGTGCAACCTTCTGTATCCATCTTCCGCAAAGTAGCCATAACACCATCCATGTAGCACGCATTGCAGTAAACTTTCAACAAGGTATTGAACAGGAGGACATCGGACTTGCCATTTTCTCTACTGTTGATCTCATTTGCCAATCTCTCCACCATGTCTATCTGCCCTACTCTGGCATATGCTGAAAACAAAATACTGTAACCTATATTGCCTGCACAATATGCACATCACCCCATTATTAGTTTCTCCATTTCTGACGATAGAAATATTTGCAAAGATCTAGCAGAGCATGTCAACAGTCCTGATGTAGTAAAAGGAACATGCAATGCATGCAGCGGTGCAATCAGTGCAAAACTATTTCACGAGAGGAACACCGGCTTTACCCGGTTTGATGCCTTTAGCCTGCATCTCATCAAACATTTCATGCGCCTCCTGGACCCTACCCACTTTTGCATATGCATCCATCATAGAGCAATATGAGACCTACAATAAACAACCAAAAATCTTAGGATCGAAGTACAAGTACCATGACCCTTCATGGATCTGCCATCACAAGATATTAAATTCACATTCCTCTGAATGAGTCAAGTCAAGTTCATGCCTATCCAGGCAATAGAGTACACATTAGACTGTGGGACCAACTAACCTTGTCAGGTCGTAAACCTGCAGCCTGTACATCTTCAAAGATTTTCCGAGCCTTGTCAGGCTGTTTGCTATTTGCATATGCATTAATCAATGAATTGTGTACCACCTGCACTTCCAATACATGACCCATTTTTCCTCAGTTCTAAAAAACAACTTCAAAGGAGCTGATATAAAAAGAAAATTTTCTTCACTCATCCAGGAAAGCAGCAAAAGTAGGCACCAGATTTGGAGTGAGGCCTGCATTTCGAATTTGATCTAAAACTTGTTCTGCCTTGGCGTGCTTGCCTTTGCATGCGTATGTATTGAGCAATGCACTGTAGTGGAAGAGGTTGGGTGTCATGCCTGCCCTTTGCATCTCCTCAAATGTTGCCCTCGCTTCTTCTTCCAGTCCATGTGATGCACATACATTGATGAGTGCTCCATATGTGACTGCATCTTGCTTGAAATCCCTTGACTTCATCTCCTGTATAAGGAGTTGCGCCTTTGAATATCCGTCTTGGGTTCTTGCACAACCTGAAATCAACTGAGAAAACACCACCACCACCATTGCTTGTGAATATTTATGACACCCTTGATAACTATCAGCATCACCCAATAGTAGAACTCTAGCTGCATTGTGTACCACTGAACACCCCAACAATGAGTGTACACATGACGGAGGTTTGCCCAGTTGATTTCTGGGAAGATTCTCAAGGCAAAATTTCAAACCATGAGTCCACACAAAGAGCTAATAACATAATCTACAAGCCCAAAGGATTCATTAACATGGTTTGGGAAATGGAGTGAGTAGCGTACTTACAGTGCTGTATGTGATAACATCTGGCTGCAAACCCTCTGTTTTCAGTTGATCAAAAAGACGTAATGCTTTCTCAACTTTCCCATTGTAAACAAGTGTACTCAGGAGAGAATTGCAGATGAAAACATTGCAGCGCACAGGATCCAGCAATGACAACTCATTGAAGATGTGCAGGGCCCTCTCTGCCCGGCCTGCCTTTCCCAACACAGAGAAGAAGCTTGTGTATGTTGGAGCTGTCAACTTCTCGTTCTCTTTCATCCAACCAAACAGCTGCACAACCCAAAGCAACAAACAGATATACAAAGCACTTGAGCTCAAGGAAACACTCAAGCCCCTCCTTGTTGTTGGGCAATAACAAAAATTTTGAACTGTAACTCTCATGAGAATCAAGAAATCAAATCCCCTAAGAAAGAAAATCATGAACTGTGTACAAAGAAAACAAAACCCTAGAACAAAGAGAACCTTCAACCCTAATAATGATCCCTGTCTGTTGTTTTCCTGTCCCCCCTTGTGCATTCTTGGTGTCTTGGCACAGAATTCAATTTTCAAACTTCTCTAAAGGAAAAAAAAGAAAAAAGAGTTCATGAAAAATCCAAGAAGGAAGTAAGGCTGCTTACAACACAAGCATCTTGCCATCTCTTAAGACGAGCAAACCGTCGCAAAACTGCATTCAAGTCCATGGTCTCCAATTTGTCACCAACTCTGCAGCCATCATTGCAACCCTCAAAGAAACCCTAATTTCAGGAGAAGACATCAGAACAATGCAGATTCTTAAATTTTTTCCCCTAGTGGAAGTGTGTAAACCCTAAACCCTAAACCTACCTCCACGAGATCTGTACATCATCAGTGACAATCATAAGACCAGCCCTTTGCATCAAGGAAGGATTGTTGAGAAATGGATTCATTCACAAATTTCTGAAACTGGGTACTTGATTGGAGGGAGGGGGGGTGGGGGGGGGTTTGTATAGGGTTTGGAACAAGAACAATACCTGGAAAGAGCAGCTACAACATCGTCCGCGGTTTGCAGGTCCATCATTGCGCTTCTTCTCTCAGGCCAGGAGATTTTGCCCGCTTGTACTTTCCTGTCAGGACTGACCCACAAGTACTTCTTCAGGAGCGTGTTCTGGTCCTTCCTGTCGGAGATTATTGGTGGTAGATCCTGTGTTCTGAATGAGTCGCTTCCACTCGGATTCACCCACACATCTCTCTTCATTCTACCTGAATCTTTCACCGTCGTCTCCACATTCTTCTCTGCTGAAAATCCTACCAACTCTGAGGAACTAGTAGTAGTGTCGATTGAACTCCCTCCTCGGAACAAAAAAATCCTTTCGCTACCGATGGAAATCCTCCTACTGCTGCTGCTGCTGCTGCTAATTCTCTGCATGGGAACCTCTTGTGCGCTTGCCGCCTTGTGCGTCGCGGCAAAGTACCCCAAATGCTGAGGCGATGCCCCAACTGGAAGCAACATGGTTTGCAACATCTCACCCAGCTTCTTTCGTTCTTTCTCGTCTTCCTCCTCCTGCTGCTCCTGCTCCGCTTGCTTCCAGTTCTACCCTTCTTAGAGCTCTGAGATTGGAAGCACCCAGGTCTAAACCCTTTAAGATTTCATGCAATCTCGCAATTGGGTCCTCCGAAAACCGAGGAAAAACCGAAAAGGGGCTGAAATCCCGACAGCATTTGTTCGATCCGATGCGGAAGAGCGCGGAACTTGTCGCGAGGAGAAACCGCTGCTCTGTCTTCAGCCATGGCCACAGCTACCTACGCTCTACGTATGTATGTACATATGAATACGTACATAAGTATATATACGTACTGCTGTACGTATGTACGTATACATGGACCACCTATCTAGCATACAATTTCTTACAGGGTAATACTAACCCTTAGTCTGTGTGATATGGTGTTCATGTTGTAGGAATTTAGGGTTTAGGGTTTGAAGAGGATCTAGGGTTTCAGGTTTAATAACTGAAAATTGTAGGAATTATACGAATTGACTTAGGTTTAGTGATTTAAGTTGTAGGACTCAAGATTTGTTTTAGGGTTTAGGGTTCTAGGTTTAGTGATTTAAGTTGTAGGACTTAAGATTTGATTTAGGGTTTAGGGTTCTAGGTTTAGTGATTTAATTCCTAGGAATTAGGATTTGGTTTAGGGTTTTAGGTTTAGTATTTTAAGTTCTAGCAATTAGGATTTGATTTGGAGTTAGGGTTTTAGGGTTTGGGATTCAACTTTTGCCCCAAAAACATGAAATGAAATATATTAAATTCACATTACATTCCCATAATTATCAAAACTAGAAGTAATTTCATAGTAAATCTTGTAAATGCAATTTACATATATGCATGCTTTGAAGAAATTAATGGTAATAAAATATTTAATAAGTTTTTTTTTCCTCGACAATTTCATTTGAAACTATTCACAATAGTTAAATTTTATTTTAGAAATCAACAAAAAGATAAATTTTGTAAATCAAATAATAATTATAATGGTTGAAATTGTTGTTGCATGTTAGCATAATAACAAATTCTTCCACAACATGGCTAAAATTAATATTCTTAAATTAATATTCCTTGGAAACTAAATGTGGTGTAGAATTTGAAAATTAACTCTAAATTAATAACTATTCACCTGATTTAAAATATCTCCCGTAGGGAATTGAACCATGAGCACAAACGTCTTGTCCATTGCAACATGGGATTTTCACTCATACAACCATTGAAAACCCCACTCAATTTTCCAACATTTGACATCATGATGAACCTTGATCCATCCAAAGCAAAATAATTCAACTTTAACAAGATTTACCATATTCACAAAATCCACAATATAGGATCTCGATGTTGGGTATATTTTATAAGGGTAAATAAATCATCTCTAACACAAGCAAGATACATGGGTAACTCAAGATCAATTCAAAATGATATATCATAGTACGTGGGCAACTTTGGCATAAATTAAATTATTTTTTATTTTGTCAAAATTTTTGAAAATTTTAAAATTTTGTTGTTGAAAATTTCAAAAATTTAAATTGCAAAAACTTGGAATTGAACCTTAGTTTAATATGATTAAGCACATTAGTTGTGAACAAACTAGTTTCGTAAGTTCTATGAACTTTTAAAGTTGTGAGTTAAGAGATTGAAATGTGGATCAATGGAAATCAAAGGTGTTCACAAGTTTGGTAAGTTCTACAAACTTTTAAAGTTGTGAGTGAAGAGATTGCAATGTGGATCAACAGATACCAAAGGTGCTTTGGATAACATAACAACTACCAAATTAGTTTGTACATCATACAATGCAAACCAATAAAAAAAAGAGTAACATTGTATTTGAATTACAAAGTTACTTCATTGCAATGCCCATGAAATATAGAATCCCCATCACAATCAAGGCACACCCACCTTGAGCTTAACCATTAATGGAAATTCCCCCATATTTTACTATACACTTCAAGAAGATTGCAACTACATTATCTCCATTTGAACTAATTTCCACAAATTCATTTTAAAGTTTTGTTTTAGGATATTTTGAATAAGTGGTTCTCACTAGGTATTGTAATTGTGATACACTTTTGACAATATTATAAATATTGAAGCATGAGGCCTCCAACTAATTAAAGGTTAAAAGAATATTTATAACGTGAACTATTAAATATAATGGATAGGTTAATGACAATAAGTGTAGATGGAGTAATAGCATTTTAAGTGAGATACTAGCCTTTGTAAAGAAAACACTCGTGTGGTGAATCATTCCTAAATAGTTAATTTTTATTAGGCTCGATCTTTTTGACAATCTTTCACCAAATAAAAGACCATTCATGGTTCATACACACATACATATCCTAATATTAAGGAAGATAGTTTGATTGGTTTTTTCATGTTGAATTCCCCAAACCACAAGACCTTTGGTTTGTGTTCTTCATATTGTTGGAAAATCCTTGATGAAAACGAATAGATGCATTGAGGTGATTTTGTTTAGACCTACAATGCAAGATTTATTGAATTTTGAATATTTTCATTATTAAGTTGAGTGTGTGCTTTTGGTACCATTAGAAAGTGCTTGATGGGTTTGTAATTTTCAAACTTATGGTGGAGGAGTCTATTGAATTTTGAATAATTTTTTTCATGAAAATTCAAAAAAAAAATTCAAAAACATATATATTTTGTAAAAACTATGTAGCCCACAAGCACGTAGGTTTTTAGCTAGGTAATTTCCTAATCTATGTGGTAATAACTTAAGTAGATTATTATCTAGTTTTAAAAAAAAAAAACTATGATAAACAATCATTCTTATTTTTGAGGAATGATTTTCACTTTGGTGGACTATAAGGATAGCTCAATAAGGGGGACGAGTGAATATAGTGAGAACCAAAAACAAGACCCAAAACATAACATCAATTACTTTAAACATAACTTAAATTCGTGTTGCTAAAGTACACTTTAACATGGGTTCAAATTAAACACAAGAAATCAACTAGAGAGTTTAAATTTGGTCAAAGATAAGAGGACCCTGATTTAGTCTAAGCATGGGATGTTTCTAATATTTGGAAATAATTTAAATAGATTTTGAGATTTTTACCGTTCACCCAAGGCATATTGTTATAAACTTGGTATTTTTGGGCAACTCCACCAATAAAACTGAAACTGCTTATACTTGGGGACTACTAACAGCAAACCATCTAGACCAATCATGATGATCGACCAATTAGAAATACTGAGCCTGAGTCAGGTACAATTTATAACACTCGTTTTTGGAGGTGCACAACTGTGTTGCGCCTTTCACCAGCCAAGGCTAGCTGCACGAATTTCATGCAGAAAAACCAATTTCCTGAGCTAAACTGGCGCATTTTGATTTTTCGCAATAAATTTTACTGTCTGGAGTCACATACTGAGCACCGTTGGAGATGCTCTTATTGTTATTATTATTATTATTATTTTATTTGGTATCATCCCAGGCTGGTACTGGTATTGGGTCCAAGACTGATTTATCCTTGCAATCCAGTGTTGATACCCGGTTCATGCTGGGTATCAGCACTGGACTGGACCATACGATTATATACCATACTTCTAGGGTTTAGGGTTTATCAAGTGCGTGTGCTAAGGTTTGCCCTCTTTCTTTTCCTCTGTCCCTCCTTCTGTCGGGATTCCTCGTCGCAATTCGCAGAGTAGCAGCGGCTGCTTGACGCACGGATTTGTGGCTTCGAACTCATTCTCTGGTTTTTTTTTGCTTCAGAATTTTGCGAGATAGAATACAGAGACTGGAGAGAGAGAGAGAGAGAGAGAGAGAGAGAGAGAGAGAGAGAGAGAAGAAGATGGCCTCCTGTGATGAGGGCTTCAATCACAGAACGCTTTCTCGCTTCTCTTCGTAGAAGAAGGATTTTGCCAGAGATGGAGACACAGCCTGCTTCTGTGCCCGTGTCTGCACGAGAAACCGAACAAGATGTAGAGGAGGAGGAGGAGAGCCCAGATAGAACATCAGAGACTGCAGCTCAGCAGCAGCTGAGAGACAAGATTCAAGCAACGACCAACAGAGTGAATGCCAGTCAGGTCTTGGATGGAGAATTTGCGGATCCTCTAGAGGAGGACGAGGAACGAGGAGAGATGGCGACATTAGCTCAGGTTCTCTTCTTTTTCTCAATGCGCCCAGAGTTTAGGGTTTAGGAATTGGATTGTGGTCACAGAAGAAGAAGAATCCGATCCATGTGTTTTGGCGGTTGAATCTCAGTCAAAAACAGAATTGGACTCATGCTTTTTGCAATTGAATCTCAGTTTATGTTTTGCAGTTTGATATTGATTGAATATCATGACTTGGGAGCTCCAGATTTTTTACTAAGTTCTTTTTCTTTGTTTTTTTGGGTTTGTGTGGGGTGGATTGCAGCAGCAAAAGCCATGCACAATAAGCAAAGACCTTTTGCAACTTGAGCAAGCAAGCAGTTCTCTTGGTATACCTGCAATCTGAAAAGTTAGGGTTTTGTGACTTATCAATAAGTGGATATGATCATTCATGGACAAAGCATTTTTTAGCATTGGGTTTTAGGACATTGTGACATTGTTGTGGTGGTCCTCAGGGCATCATGTCTTTGCAGCAATTCTTTCATGTTGAAATGCATGGCATTTATATGGATGTACAAATCTTTCGGATGTTGTCACATTTCAGTTCATTTGAGGAGCCAGAGGATGATGATGACCTTCAGGTTCCAATACTCTTTTGTTGGGTTGTGTATTTGTTTGAATAGAGAATAGTTTGTGGGTGTTTCAAAGCAAAGCAGTGTCTTCAAGCACTCGGCAGGAGGAAACATGTGCAAGGGTGATGCCACCACTGCCTGAAAGCAGTGGTATGTTCTGCCTAAAAGTGTGCTTTATCTTTCAGACTGTTTGCCTATTGTGTATTCTGAGGGTTTTTTTCATTAGTGTAGAATGAGAAATTGATAAAGAAGAAGAAGAAGAAGAAGAAGAAGAAGACTTCATCATGTGAGATGTGCTAATATGAATTCTATGGACTGGCAGTTTTAGGAAGGGTGAAATCATTCCTCCCTGTTTTGGATGAGGCCAACCGAAATCTTTTCTCAGACATTCAGGTTCAACATTTATCTTTGTGTGCATATATATTAGCATGTTTTCTAATTCTTTTCTTATGATTCAGTCATGTTGAGATTGAGTTCTGGGCCTCTCCCATTTACAGCAGTTCTGCCCAAGGCCCAGTATTTTGGTGGTTTGCCATTGGTATCCTAGCTGTTGACAGTCAAAACTACACAATTTTACATTTAATGGATTTGATGCTGATGATAAACAGGAGAGAGGTGCAGAGCAGTTTGACATAGAGGTTGTGAATGTAGGTGATGACAAACCATATATACAAATGGTATTCTCTCACCTGACTTGTGACAGGCTTTCTCAATTTTCCCACTGATTTACAATCTTACTGTCAGCATATTTGTGAAAGGAAACCCACAACTAGTGGGAAAAGTTGTTGGCATCTTATGTTCCTTTTTCAGTGTTCCCATTGAATGGAGTTCCAGAGTTGAAATGCTGATCCAATGACTATCTGTTTATGTGCACAGGACCTGGCCTTAGGATTTGCTGATCTTTACACTCCTGAAGCAGTTGCAGCGGCCGAGTTAGCAGCCAATGGCCAACTACAACAAAGAGAAATTCCCATAGGTCTTGTGGAAAATAGTAGTGAAAGTGAAAGTGATAGTGATAGTGATGAAGAGCAAGAAACTCTGGGGAATGCATTATCCACAAGGGACTTCAGAACTTCATCTGCCACAGTGGAAATGACTTCCAATGACCGAGTGAGCAAGAGATCAAAGATTCAACCAATGTAGTTGGGAATAGAGGAGGCCACTTTGAGGAGCTTCTTATGCAAATCACATGAGGCATTTTAGTGTTGTTGTGTACAAATTTCCAAAACCCACTTGTTCCTGTTTTTTTCCTCTGGGCAACAAATTCCAATTTCCAGGTATTGGTATGTGCATCCTTGAACTTGCATTCAGTACATGGATTCCTTGACCTGGTTCTGAGTATGGATGTCTTGGGTGGGCATCTCATCTCTTACTGGATTTGGAACACATTTTGTGTATGGATTGTGTATGTTTTTTTGTTTTTTGCCAAGGTTCAAGCAACAAGTATTTGGAAATATTCTCACAATCACCACAATGGTTTACTTTTGTAACATTTAAACAAGAAGATTAAGCCATGTTACATTTGAACATCACCTAAGAGCTCTTTCACTAATTTGAACCAGTGTAAGCTGGTTCTCACTTTTGACTGGAAGCTTTGGTTCCAATTTAGACATGTTGTTAGTTCCAGTTTTTTATGATTTTTTGAAAATTTTTGAAAGCTTCAGTTCCGGTTTTTGGTCTTTTATATTGGCGGATGCTGTTTTCCAGTTTCTGTGCCATTACAGTGCCAGAAGTCAATTCTTGGCCCCAATTTTCTCAGCATGTTCCGTGCCGGCTCCAGGTTTTATTTTGGGTGTTCATTACTATTCTGATCCTTATAACCAAGCAGAATGTGTTTGATATGTGTGTCATTTTTGAGTCAGCAGATCAGACAGCCTCCATTGTTGAGCTTGTTGACTACACAGCCAGTTTGTTGCAACCTAAGAGTCAGGGTAACCCTGCATGCATGCTTATTGTGGACTATCATTGCAATGTTGTTACAAACCAACAAGTTGGCTGTACAAACCAATAAATTGTTGTTGCAATAATCAAAGCACATAATGAACTGGGTGTCTGACAAGGTGTGATTGGAGATCCATGTGCACAGGTGTGACCTGTGTTTGAATCTAGAATGAGTAGCAGCATCACAAAGTCGTGACAATGTACTCATTTGGTTACATGCTGAACAGATTCTGCTAAATGAAAATATGTCAGGACACCCAACTTGAGGGATATGGAGACAGTTTGAAGCAGTTAGTAGGGTTATCAATTGCTTTTGCCATTGCATGTTGGAAAAGCACATGTGGAATGAACTAGAAGAAAAACTGGGTCATCATCCCTTCATGGGTCTATGATGACATTACCACCATACAGAGTCCGAGGGAGGAGGAAGAAGCCCATCACCCAATTACACTAGACAATTTTTTTTCAGAACTAGGATGAGTGTCTTCTTGATACAGTAGTCATGGTTGCATTGAAGTCTTCAGAGGAAAGCATGTGGCTAAGTTCCATCTTGCCCCTAGCAATCCCAATCTGAACTTTTGAGAACACCTCCATTTGTTTGTCATGACATTGTTGGGCTGTCGTCATTGCAGATCTAAACTCTTCTTCAGCTTCCTTGTACCTGTTATCAATGGTAGGATAAAGTCAAACATAATGGTTGTGTCTATTGGAAACAAAAAGTTTTCAAGATTCAAAATCTCTATTGCAATAGTGCCAATGATCACAGTATCGAAGCATACATGTACACAACTACTGTACATGATACATGGGTTGTTCAGGTACACACTTCTTGAATAGGGCAGCAATGGTGCCAAGCATGTAGTGTGCTCTAGCAGTTCCTTGTACATCTCCTAAAATCTTGCAAATTTGTAAATACCTGCAAAGATATTAAAATCCATTATGATCAGTTGACAAGTCTGTTGCTTGCATGTTGCATAATTTGCTAAAGAGGTGAAATGGTGATGTTGAATTGTGCAGTTTTGTGTTAGGAAGACCTTGTTATGCAGGCTTTTGCTGCACCCATTTTTCCTCTGCGGAATAGAAGAAAACCCAAGTTGCCAATGGCAACACACTGCTTTGGAGGATTCTCAAGGTAAGTGGCACATTTCAGAGCTCTCTGCACATGTAATTTGCATTAGAAAGCTAGCACGCCAAACTGCAAGGAATCAAGTTCAACCATGAAACACAATTTGAAACATCTTCTAGGGTTTAAGGTTGTAGGGTTTAATGTTTGGCATTTAGGGTTTAGGGTTTTTCTATAGATGGTGAAAACATATATGTTTGTCAAAATCATTGGAATTTATATATGTGTCACATAATGATATGAAGAATACAACATAGAGTTGTTAAACCTTGTGAGAGTTTGCGGCATCTGCCCATTGGGAAAGTTTTGCATATACAAGTCCCAGATTAGTGTAGGCAACAAACTTGCCCTCCACATCACCCTTGTCAGCATGTTGCTGATGAAATTCTGCTGCCTTCCTATACTGCATAAACACATTTTCAACAGGGCACAAGAACTTGGGACTAATTTATTATCATGTTATATAATGGCACACAAGTTTTGCAGGATGTGATCAGCATAAGGTATATCAACTACAAATTTTGTAGGATGTGATCACAGATATGAGATGGAACTTGAATCTGATTTCACCACATTCTTCAGATTACCATAGCAGCAGCTGCTGCATTTGAAGGTGACCCCAATTCACCTGGAGCATTGCTGTTGTCCTTTGAAGCTGTAGATTTTAGGTCTTCGTGTTCTTGGATAGAGCAAGCAATGTAGTTGTATGCCACCGCTTCACCTTCAGCATCTCCCAGTTTAATGCACAGCTCCAGATAGTTTCGGTAGCAATCCAATGCCTTTAAAAACTCCTGTTAAATTCTTTCACGTAAATATTTTACATGACATGCTCCTAAACTATGCATATTGGCTCATTTAGATTACAGTTGATTACAATACTACTGCCACTACTACTACCCTGGTTGATTGGATGCAGCATGGAGATACCTGGGCATTGTCATACAGAACTCCCATGGAAATCAGAGCTTTGGCTTCGTCTTTGTACTTTTCTGGATCTTTCTGGCGCCTTAAGGATTCAGCAATGACACTGAGATCAGAAATCTTTTGCCTCTCTCCTGGTACCCACGCATAAAAGATCGCAAAAGTGCAAAAGATTAGTGGGTTTGAGTCACTGTGAGAGCTCAGCTTTCTTTCAGTTTGAAATCTATTTAGCTTCACAATCACTTCTGCAATGGGTCTTCTCCACATTTTGAAATGCATGTACACACAAGATTCTAGTACAAAAGACTCCAAGGAGCAAAATGAAATTATGCATGGCAACTTGTGCTGTTTTTAGTTAATTTCTTTTGTTTTCGGTTGCCTCCTTCATCAATTTGTCCTTACCAATCCCGCCACCTTTTTCAAGGTCTTGATCTTGCTTGTGACCAACTGCAGTCCGTGCTGGAAGGCGTAATACAGCAGATGCTGGCATGCGTATGAAGCTGGTGATTGGCATATTCAGCTCTAGGTGATCTGCCCCTCCCAGTGTATCAATCCCAACCCTGCTCTAATTGAGCATGGAAGAAATGTACCCTTTGGAAACACAATTAAGCTGCAGCTCATCAAACTAGAGAATAAATAATATTACATAATCTCTATCTTGAATTGTGTGTACTAGTTGAACAAAAACCAATACTACATCCGAAAAAAAGAAGTGTTTCTTTAGTTGTGTGTAATGGAGATGGCATCTACAAGATCAGTAGAGACCAAAAGAAGAAGTCTGTTGTGGCAACAACATATTGGCCTTTACTCTCGATGCATTCGCTAATCCTGTTAACTTAACAAGCTTCATGGGCCTTCCTATCGCTGGGTTTAAAGCTTCATGCCTGCATTGTTTTATTACCAGCAACATGAAACATGAGTTTCTCTTGACCATGACGCCCCAAGTAAAGATTAGTGGGTAAAACAAAATTTTCAATGGTATAAGCTTGTTGCAAAACCTACACTAATTCTAACACAAACTAAAAAGTTAGTGCTTGTTTTTAGATGCATTAGGAATTCAACCTAAGGAATTGGATTTTGGTCCTAAAATTATATACATAGAGTAAACCCACAAATTGCAAGGAGAATTGCATGTGTGTGAGAGAGAGAAACCAAGGAAGGAGCTTGATGAAGAAGCTCTATTATTAGCCAGGGATAGAGAGAGTAGGGTACCAAAGTGTGAGTTTTTTGGATCTGTTTAGGAGTCTTTGTCCAATAGGTGATGTTCCTGAATGAGCTTGAGCTTCTTCACCTGCGGTGCGGCCACATGAGCAATGGGTGTTTGTTTTTAGAAATACATAGGAAGAAAAAATTATACTGAAAATGTTGAAAGGTTGTGAATTTTTACTATTTTTTGTTCATTCACTTCTGGCAATTGAAACCCTAAAAAATCACTAATTGGTGCAAGTAGAATAATAGCATGTATTATATTCTACAACAAGTGTAACCAATGCTTCTACTTTTCATGTTTTAATGAGGTTTCACAAAGTGCTGATTTTCCCCCTTGAACATACCAGTGTTTCTGTGTTTAATAATAATTTACCAGAAGCTTTTGTTGGATAAGGCGAGTCAAAGCTGATGGAGTGCAAGAGTGGAAAACCAGGGATGCCATCCTTGTGGCTTTCACTCTCTTCATGTTCATCCCATTGTTTCTGATATGCTTCAACACAATATATTTAGTGATGGGAAATTGTGATACCTGACCATATGAAGCTCCATCTCTCTCTAATTGCCATTTGATTTTCAATGTAGGTCTAGTATACAAGTCTGTGCCAGTATATTAACACTTGGCATCAACATTGGCAGCAAAGTCCTTAGCAATGATGCAATATCAACCTGATCAATTTTATAGTCGTAACTTAGTTGCAAACTTGTCTTGGGGACTGGAGGTAATACCAACTTTTGACTGGTGTTTTTTTTAAAAATTACTTCCTTATTCAGCTCGTAGCCAAATTTGGCTAAATCTTTCGGTAGATCATTGTCCTTTAGGCGACATCACAAAATTGACCAAAAACGCACTAGTGATGAGTTTATATACCAGCTTTGCACCAGGACTTGCCCCTCTTGCAGTGCCAATTCCTTGATCCACAGTTAAGAAACCATCTTTGACAACCCAACTGCAAAATGAAGAAGAAGAAGAAGAAGAAGAAGAATTAAGAGGGCTGATGATCAAGTGTACTCGGGTTTTCTTTTTGTATAGAAGAAGGGTACGGCCAGAGGCCCTTCCTTGTTTTGAGGTGGCTTTACTTGAGGGCACAGTAGCCCGAGTGATAGGCACCGAAAAACAAAAGAAAGGGCCAAGGACCCTACCCTTCTTCTCTGGTGTAAAAACCTGGCCTAATTTTCAGAGGAATTGCACTTCAACACACAGGGAAGATTTCCTTCCATTTCATAAGATCTTGGAAGATCATTCACTTGCGGAGTTCTTGCACTTGACAATGGTCATCTAAATACATTACAAAAATTAGAGCAGGTTTTTACTTTTTGGGTGTCATGCCTGCAGGTTGATGACTTGCTGATACTCTCGTGTTGTCATGATGGATTGAAGGAGTTCGATCATTTCGAACTTTAATTGGAGAGATACTTCTCTTTCGCCATGTCTCAGGTACTGTAAACATGATGGGATCCACCATCATCATCATGTCCAACGAGCTCCTCGTCAGTACTTCACATGATCTTGATCCACTACTATATAATTCTGGTCTACCAGTTGTTGTTGTTGTTGTTGGTTTGCAGCTTTGGAGATGGAGAGTCTCTCGGTGCAACCTGGGATTAAGGTGACCCATGTTTACGCGTCTCAACTCATCCAGTTTGATGCCATTGAACATGGCACCACTAGCACTGGTTGCAGGAATCATAAAACTGGGATGCATGCCAAAGCCCCGCATCATGGGAGTTTTGTAACCAGCTTCTGCTAGAAGAAGAAGCTCAACTGGATCATCAAATCCAGCAGAAGGGTTGTGGAGACTGGATCGGACCCAGGAAGGGGCATTGAATCCTTTAGGGGGCTTCACTATTAGCTCACCAGAAACACTCATACCTCGTCTGCTATTTGGTAAAGTTCTCCGTTTGCTTGCCCACATGATTACTGTTGCTTTTGTGTGAAATTTAATTTGTAAACACACCTACCAGAGGGAGTTGGCTTGGCAGCAAACTCTATATATCATCATCAACTCCAAACACTAAATCCCCTTCCTATACTTCTCTTCCTTCCTCATGTGGGTGCAAAATTATCTGTTTGTATTGCTCAAGATTTCTAGACCAAATGTCAAATGGCCTGTGCAAAATTCTCTCAAAGCAAATTTGTGTCCAAAGACACAGATCATCAGACTCTCATCAAAGATCATTAAGTCTTTTTGCTATCAACAAGTCTTTCTCATCATAAGACTTATGATCTGCTGTCAACAAACACTCTCATTATCATGCATGCATGCATGCCCCTTCCTTTTGAGTGTCCAAGAGTCACATCCATTTACCAACAGCCACACAATTTGTCAAGTAATCAATTAAATTTTGAAGACTCCATGTTGGAAAATTGCATAATACGAAGGATTCTCTCCTTATTTTTCCTTCACAAAATGTTGTTTTTTTGTTCTTTAGGAAAACAAAGTATCTTTTTTGAGAATTTCAACATCTCTACACGAGTGTAATTAATGTCAAAGCTGCCAAGGTACTCCACTGTATTTGAATGTCATTGCCCGACCAATTAGGGTTTGGAGTGGCATTCTCTTGACTACATTATAAGACATAGCCTTTGAGGTGATGATCATATTTAACACTCTAAGTAGTGACCAATATCTTTGTTGAACATGATTTTATGTCTTTTTAATTGTTGGCTTTGCCACCCTATACCTTCCCCGGACCTTGATGTTGTGGGATGATCTAGCCCTTTTGCCCACCACCGTCTTGGGTAATGGTACAATACCCAACATAATGGGCAAGGGCTTGACCATTCCATACAACATAAAAGGTAGTCATTTCCTTTCACTGGCCATTTTGGAGAGATCGCGATGGTTAGGTTTTCAATAGATTTGAGGCAATTTTGGAGAGATCGTGATGGTTAGGTTTTCAATAGATTTGAGGCCATTTTGGAGAGATCCGTGATGGTTAGGTTTTCAATGGATTTGAAGATTATAAAATTTGAAACTTTCTTCCCACTTTTAAGAGATGGGTCTAATAAAAAGAATTTCTCAAGAATTGGAGTTTTTGTCATGACCTATCATGCATGCAACTAATTCACCTATTACATGAGTGAGGTAGGCTGCAATGAGGTCCACACCACTCCATTGAGTTGATAGCATCACTTTCATAGAAACAATGAGGTACACTAGAAAAAAAAAGATGAAAATTTCCAACAAAAGAGGGTGTTGCAAAGAGGCAAAAAAGAACGGCCCAATGGGTCAAACGAGTAGGGAATGGGTCTTAAGCATAGACATGAAATCTACAAGGAGGGGCGTTACCAAACCTTTCATGAATGTATGGGCATTTTTTGCTACATATATTTATATATGGGTGACAATTTAAATAGGTCTTATTTCAATTAGCATAGGTTTTTATCCTAGTTGGCATATGTTTAGTAGTTACAATATGTGAAGGGGCGAGCGAGGAACGGCGTGTATAGTCAAAACCTACGCATATGGTATAAAAACCTTTTTTTACTTTTGTAACTTCTTGGATGTAAAGAATTGCATGGCCTTGAAAGCAAAAAAAAAATTGTTACAAAATGACACAAACACTTTAGTATACATTTGTAACAAGTCAATTGCAATTACATAACCCATTCCACTCAAATGGGATGGTTTGCATAGTCCCAAAAATTACACCTATATTGCTTGAGCAATCACATGCACAAGGATTGCAAATGGCACCTTATGAATTAAATAATTCCATTGATTTCAAGTAATTCCATTGATATTAACTAGCCACAATATAAATAAGAAAATCTACTTAATTTGATTTTGTTGGTGATTTCACATTCACAAACTCACCAATTTGCCACATAGGCACCACATCATCTACCACATAGGTGTCATGTCATATGCTTCATACATGTCACGTGCCACATAGACACCATATGGCAATGTCCAATGTCATCATCACATAGGCACCATATCATTGCCACGTAGTCAACATGTCATTGCTTTGTTGGCAAAGGTGTCGTAAATACGATAAATGCTCCTTAAATCCCTCCACCCTAACCTCCACACCCAAATCTGTGCACCCCTTTTTTGCACCGTAAATAACTAGCCTCCCTCCAGATTGTGAACATGATCTCAAACAACAAGATGTCTACCATTGCCACAAACATCATGGGGCGTGTCAATCCCTCATCTCTTACTTCATACCTGAGATTGTGAACATGTCCTCTAACAACAAGATGTCTACCATTGCCACAAACACAATCAATTGTTTCACTCCCTACTCTCTTACTTTTCAACTCAACACAAGAATGCCCCATGAGTGCTCTCAATTCTTTGAATAATAACCCAAGCATGAGAGCATATTGGGTTGTTGTTTGCTCCTCTAATTACACTACTGCTCAGAACAGTAAAACAAAACGAAAAAAACGAAAAAGTTGGGAATCTGGACAAGATGGTGGTTTTATTCCTCTAAATACAATACCACTCAGCAGAATACTTGAAATGAAAGAAAGAGGGAGAATTGGGAGAAGTACCTTCAACATGTGCTTCTCTGTTTGTACATTTCTGTTCGATCTCCTCACAATCATATTTGCTGTTTCTATGCAATTTCAAACATCCACAATGCTGCACAAATTTCTTAAATAAGCAGCTATGTTGCAAACAAGAGCATACAACTTTATTTCAATTTCCCAGAAAGCAATCCAGAAGAGTTACATAAGGTTGTAGAACAAGGGCACTGCAGTTGCAGACCTACAACAGTTTGACTGATAAAAAATTCAGTTATTTTATTTGAGACTTATCTCTTGCAGCAGAATACTTGCCCCAAGTTCCCTGACTTGAATGACACCTTCCATTGACCATGTTATCTGTTATGCTCTTATGTACTAGTTGGTGAAGAAAACAAATGGTAGATGACATACCTAGTGTGTAGTATGTGTATGTCTAGAAGGTGACAGATAAGGTCAAAAGGCAGATATTCTGGAAGTAGTAACACTATAATGTCTTCAGCCTTAAGCTAAAGCTCAGACTGCAATCCCCAACCCTAGAATGAGAGAATGACACAGCTTTGTAGCCATGTATACATGTATCACTATGAAGACAAGCTCCTAATCTGCACATGAGGAAACTAATGATCATTTTCCTCAGAATTGCTCCAGAACCTATGAAGGACCTCAAATGAGCCCTGTGTTGTCCATAAACTGGATTTTTAAGGTCCAAAAGTGGGCTTTTTGTGGTACAGGTAGGGAAAGCAATAGAAGTCCCGTAGTTTGCTCATAAATGGGGGTGATCTCCACAGAGTCAAGTATGCATAATGCTGGACATTGTGATGCAAAGGCTCCAAACCAGCCTTCTCCACGAATGACCATAACCACACTTGTATCTGGGACATTATACTCCAAACTCATGATTGCAGCCCCAGAGTTGAACATTGTAACCAACCCAACTGGTGCAAACATCACCTCAGGTCCCAAATTCTGCACAAAGTGTTTTCTGGCATTGTTATGGTTGATGGCGTACCACCCATAAAACCAATTGAAATCCCATGCCCCTTGCACTGTATTAGAGCTGCAATGAGTCTATAATAGATCAACACATTCCAGATTCCAGATACACTACATCTCCTGGATGCACAAAAAACCAATCTTTGACATGGCAGTGTGACATGTATCCAACTTTTTTTCGTGTGATCACATGACAAAAATCTGAGAAAAAGATGAGTTGGAAGAGAGAATCTCTGACCTTCAATGGTGCAACTGTGAAGACTTCGTACTCCAGTTTTTGTAAGGTGAGAGGCAGCATGGCACTTTGGTGAAGCTGCACCAACTCACCTCCTCGATGGCTGTAAATGACACAGTCACCCTCCCAGTCGGTCGGTGCAACCTTGGCTAGTTGCTCCACATCATTAGCACATAGACCACCAGTAATTTTGTCTGGATTTGGATCATGGATCAAGTATTGCTTGCCCAGTTTACACCAGCCTGCACCCTGACAGTTGAAGGCAGCCACAACACCCCCATACATGTTCCTGTTCCATATCTTCAACAAGCTGCACACATATCTCCTGTTAGATGACATCTAGTGTTTGGAAAGAATCTCTAGTGAGGAGTTTTGTCTTCATAAGGGTTGTCCTGCAATGTGAGCAAGTATTGTATGGCATCAAGTTGGCTAAGGGGACTTCCTATTGAATTGTCATCTAGAGTTCAACCATACATTGATGTAACACCTGTGGCCTCCTAAACTCAGGAACATTCTCAATCCAGAAGTAGTTGGTCACCTTTTGCCATCACGTGCAGGGTCACTGAAAAGGCAGTCACGTGTAGGACGCCCTGGTAGTTGGGCTCGCAAGACACTGCCATCTGACAGCACCAACTTCTTCAATAGTTCAAAATCGTGGTGTCCTGGTTTGTCACTGCACACCACCATTCCTTCTTTTATCAATTCTCAGACCTCGAGAAATCTATTAGAACAACCCTTTTACAATGGTGTTTATTCACACGTAACCTTCTGAGTGGAGGATTAGCAATGGTAGCTTTACTTAGGGATGTATTTAGATTAGGTTCAGGGGTTAAAAGTCAGAGTAATGATATCTTTTCATACATATGAAAATCAATGGAGACACAATGAAGACTGCAGTAAATAATTATCATGGAGAAAAGAGCAACAGTTAGCTGAAACTGACAGCATCGGCAACTCCTATCAGACATGAGAGCAATTGGCTTCTGAGAAACTTCCAAGTTCACACCTGGCATGCCACAATATGTGTATGTACCTGACATAAATGGGACCCCCTCCTACAGCCCGAGCTGCAGCGTGATACTCAGCTGCAGGGTGCTGACTCTGAACACCAAAGCAGAAAGAAGAGAATGGGAGCAATGAATTTCATAATCAGCAGAGACTTACTTACTTTCAATTACTAATTGTCAGAGAGTGTTTCTGAACCTGACAAAAGCTCTACAAAATCACCCTGGCATGGTAAATGACCAGACATTGAAGTGCTGACAGGAACAAGAAAAAAAAAGAGTTACAGCCAGTACCTGAAACATGTCCCAGTCAGGTTGCATAAATTCTGCCAGAAACAGAGTGTTGTATGCCACAGAAGCAATGTGAATTGTGTGGGATGCAGGATCCCGTGGCCAGAAGTCATCAGATGCTCGTATCAACGCACTTTTCTTTGAGCTGTCACATTCAGTTGATGTTAGTAATCAAACATTTAACTTTGACAAAAAGGACTGCAAAACTATATATGTAGAAAAAGGTCTCAATCCATATTGAACCCACAATTTGAATCTGGATATTTTGCAGTTTATGCATGTGAGGATTGTGATTCCACCTTATCATGCAGGTAAACTCAAAAATTCTCAACTTCGAACTGGACCCTAGTTGCAATAATGTCTATGCAGTAGACAACAGGCATTACAACACCTCTATGGTCCCCATAGGTTAGAGTATTTTGTACTACCTACTTATAAAGATTGTCAGTATTATGGCTCATACAGCTGATGCAGCCATTGTCAGGGAAGTTTTGAGCAATGGAGGCCTCAAGAGCTTCATGGAACCACTGGGCTAACTGGACACGTCCACCGTATCCAGCACCTAAGGTCTCAATGATATTTTGTGAATCCACCTTTACACCATCCACACCTGCAGCTGCCAGATAGCTGTGAAGGTCGTTGTAGAAAGTGAAGAGTTTTTCTGGATTCACCAGACCCAATCCATTGATGGTGAGGCTATCCTTTGCCATGTCTGGCTGGTTGTCCAAGACACTGGGTGAGTGTACAGGGTACACTAGGCTTGGCTCGTAGACCTCTGTGTGTTCGCTCCCCAGCTGCAGCCCACCCCAATACCCAGCAAGTGCGTGCCAGACATATACATATCTGCAATACATGTCACCAATTCTAATTTAGACATGACCAAATTCTCACTTATTGTTCATGTGGTGACAATACATGCTGACTTCACAAACTTTGTAGCTGTTAATCTCAATTCTTTCTCATCACGATATGTACCCTCTCAAAGCCCTCCTTCCCTTCATGTAAGTACTTAATTCCAAATTTGGATCAAGCAGCAAGAAAACATCAAATGATGGTGCATGAAGAGAAAGCTTACTTGAGATTGTAGTTCTGTTTGGCAACCTCCACAAAATATTGAAGACCATCATGGGTGTCTGCTGGCCAAGACCCATCCTTCCCATTCTTTTGGAACTTGTAATTCTCCTTTATGTGGACCAACCTGCTTGCATACCTGAAACATGTTGCAACACCGTGTGAGAAGTGTGTAGACCTTGGCTTCACAAAAAAATTGAGTAACTAATTAAACAAAGGAGATCTAGTGGCAGTCTCACTGGGTGCCTTGAGTTACAGCAGTAGCTGATGCTCTCGCCATAGTTTCATCTGCAGCAACAGATTGCCAGCCATCGTCAATTATAAGAAACCGTGGCGGTGTTCCTCCCTCTGTCAGACTGCAAAACATGATTCCCTTGCTCAGAACCTCCAAAGTGCACCCTAATTATTCCTCAAAATCAACTGCAAATATTGCTTGAGAAGGTTCAACTGGAGGTAAATGTCACTTCCAATAATCTGCCTGTTTTCCCATTAGCAGAAACTGGTCTAAAGTCAACATCATGTGGTCTACAGCTTGGGGTTACCTCCTCAGCCCTTGATCAACCCCTTCTGCTGTGACGTCTGTATAGAATGCATCCCAAGTGCACCAGCCGAAGTAATCAAGAATGCCTGGAGCCTGTCACACAATAATACTTAGTGCTCCCACTGTCATCCATTCTTTCCATAAGTTGACACTCTGCACCAATCCAGTTCTCTCCATCTCATGCCTTCAACCTGACATGCAAGTCTGTGATGAGACAATTATTGTGAGGACTAGGAGTGCTGCCTACCTACAATGGACAAACACTGGATCCCATCTGAAACTTCTAAGTTGAGCACCCTAGGCAGGTGGGTGACCTCCAAAGTGAAAGTGGCCACAAAGATGCATCAAGGCCACACCTAAAAAAGGAGCCAGAACCTCAGTGGGGTCAGGGGAAGAGATTCTTGGTCACACTTGCTTGGTAGAGCTGAGTGTTCAAATTCTATTTTGGATGACTAGGGCTGCAGCAATCACAACAAAAAAGTGATGACCACAGTTGAAGTAACAACCCACCCACCTTCTTTTTTTCTCGATGTACGAATGTTCCTAGGTGTGATTCCACAGCACTGACACAACCCAAACAAATTCATTGTCAGTCTAACCAACCCTTGCAATTTGCACTAAAAGTGTCGAAGCCCTGAATTGAGTAATAGAATGGTGAGGACACCCACCGCACAGCATCTGTGATGACTTGGAATGGGTCACTGCCTGCATTGATGTACAAGGCATGCAACCCATGCAATGTCTGCACATTTGGATCTCCTGCAAAAACAAAAAAAGACAAGTAAGAAAAAGGTGAGCAGTGCTGGAGGTGTTGTTGAGGGAAAACAATTGGATGGAAAAA
>Ga0116227_10005634_pt1 | contig 26215 bp, 20 predicted proteins | sample S1TSphgellanicum_FD_89693 | JGI IMG/M metagenome (GOLD analysis project Ga0116227, IMG submission 89693) | Host-associated microbial communities from peat moss isolated from Minnesota, USA - S1T2_Fb - Sphagnum magellanicum MG | ecosystem: Host-associated > Plants > Peat moss > Unclassified...
CAACAAAATGTGCCATTCGGATGTAGCCTCCGCGACCAGCCGCAGAGAATACTATAAGGGGGAAGGTGGTGGCTTCCCCCGAGTCCGGGCCGTGGTGAGTCTTGTGTGTCCAAGTGCCCGTGGCAAGTCCCAACACTCAAGGGTGTCCCGAATGCTAAACTAACCCGATTTGATTGGTTTTTGGATGCAGATTCACACGAGCTAAGCTAGTCCCTCTTCCTAGTCTAATCCTTGGGCTCCCAACTCGACCCTCTACCCCTTTTTATAGTTGGAAGCCGGGAGCGTGCTACCAAGTCTCAACTTTCCGCAACTTGACTTTGTGAAACCCTCAAGTGGGTTTCACCCCGTGACTTGGGAGCGCGTCATTACGCCTGCTCTCACTCCTTGAGGCAATTTTTTTACCTTTCTATTTCCTTCTCTTCCCACTTCTCTTGCTTTCACTCAAGAGGGCAGACTTTCTACCGTTAAGTGCAATTTTAGCACCCCTTAACACCTTATCATGGGTCACTTTCTTTACCCCCTTGAAGATTTTCAAAGGGGGGTCACAAGTTGTCTGCCAACTTTTAACTTTTTTGCCTTCTGATTCTTGACTTCTTACCCTAGAGATTCTCTTTCCCTTTTTCCTTTTATCCTAGCAACAACAAAGAAGGTTACAACCTGATGGTGTCCAACCCAGTAGTATCCCTCTTCTTTAAAGTTTTTTTCCTTCTTAATCTATTACCTTTATGTTCCTATTTCTAGTTGTTACAAACATTCATTTCATTTTTTCCTCTTGGTTACTCTTCCTTACCACCTTCCTTAACTTGTTGTAACCGTAAACCAAAATTAGTCATACAAAGGTCATTTCACAAGGGTTATGGAAAGTTATCACACACCAAAACATCTCACATCATTCAAGGTGAGGTTACAACATAGTTCTTCCAACTTGGAGTTTTTCCACTCCCATTTCTAACTCAGTCATACCTACTCCATAAACTTTCCCACTTCATTACAATCCTACCTCCTCCTATCTATTACTTCAAGGGCTTCAATATTAACCAAAATGAAAACAACCCTTTTGACTTCTAACTCCTAGCACAACCCTGCTTCCTATCTATATCTTGTTCTCTTGCGTTTGCAAAAGGGTAGACAATTGTTTGCTTGCTCCTATGTCCCACACCCCATAACTCCAACTTCCTCCCCTTTTCAACGTTTAGCCCCCCCTTATTCCAACAAGTCTAAGTACCTTTGTTTGACCTCCACCAGCCGCTTCCCATTCACCATGCTCATGAATTCCTCTCCTTGAGTTGCCATAATCGCCACTATTTGAAGATCTTGCTTCCATTCTCCAACAAATGTTGACTTGACCACTCCTTGAGAAGTTGGTTGGTTCATGATGTTGTAGCTTCTCACCTTCATCCTCCTTGCTTCTTCACGATTGCCAAGATTTTTTGCCTCTACCATCATCACTCCCTCCTTCTCACAACCTCCCTCCCATGCTCCACTCATCATTCAAAAAGAAGTAAAAGACATCAACACTAGTTCCTTGCTTTTAAGCTCCTTGGAGGCACCACTAGTGATGCCTTTCCCTAACCCTAATTGCTTAAAAACTTTTAGGAAGCCTCCTCCCCCTTGCCCATACCTTCTTATTCAACAAGGTTAACTGGTTTCAGACAAGGACAAGAAATCTAACCTAATCTTTAAGTGGCCAACCTACCTTCCCTTTTTCTTAACCATGCCATCCTTTCAAGCTCTACTAGGATAAAGGCATACCTTTTAACCTAATCCCTTAGACTTAAACTTAAACCCTTAAATTTCCTTATCCATCCTAGCCTTCCTAATCAAAACCAGGTTAGGCTAATTTGAGCCCAACATATACTCTTCCTTACTTGCTTTCACTTTAAAGGGCAAACCTTTTACTCTTCCTTATTTCTCTTATTCTCATTCAAGAGGGGCAAACCATTTACTTTTTGTTCCTAGGCCTCCCCATAACACTATCAATTCTTTCATCTTTTTTACTCTTATTTCCCCTATCCAATGACAAGTTCATGCACCTCTTCTTGATTCTCCACCACTCACCACTAGTCACCATGCTAATGAAGTTCCCCACATGAGCAGCCCCCCCTACCATTATTTGATGATTTTGCCTCCACCCTTCATAGTGAATGTTGACTTTATTATATTTCTAAAAGCTTGATCGCCCATGATGTTATAACCCCCCTTTTCACCAATCTTGCCTCCTCGTGATGTGCCAAGATATCTCCTCATCTTTACAATTCACAACATCATCATCACTCAAGAAGAAAAAAGAAGGATCAACAATTGTTTTCTTTCCTCTCAACTTTAAAAAGGTGCCACTATTATTGTCTTACCCTAACCTTAATTGCTAAAAGTTGCTACAAAACATCCCCCCGTCCATACCTCCTTATCCAACAAGTTTACCCAATCGAAGACAAAGATATGGTAACCCAACTTTAACATAATTTGGCCAACCTACTTCCCTCTTTATCTTGATTAGGCCACCCATCCTTCAAGTCCTAGTAGGATAAGGTCATATGCACTAACCTATATACCCTTTTAGACTTAAGCTTAACCCCAAAACTTCCGTAGTTGGCCTATTTAGGCTTAACCAAAACAAGTTTAAACTAATTAAAACCCAATAGGGGTGACTTGAGAAGATTTAAAATCTAGACGTGGTGTACAAGAGACCTTGCCATTGTTAGAATAATGAGCTCATTAAATGTGAGAATGTTGGACAATAGGCATTCAAAATTTCATGTATTGAATGGAATGAAACTCCTAAGAACCAAACTCCATCCAAAATTAGTATCTCATTCTTAATCTAGGACTCCAATCTAAATATGTTAGTATAAATTTTACACACTTGAAATATCAAGTTGTTCAATGTCATCTTCAAGTTTTGGAACTTTCTAGTTCTATCTTTCAATGTACTTGTGCCTTCAAATTTCAAATTAGTGGAGTTAGACTTTAAAGTCAAAAGTCAAAGCACAAAACTTGGATGTCGAGACTTGGGAGGCTAAGCAAATGTTCAAAGTCTTAATGGTGATTTATGATCAAACATCTTACATTTCAACCAAGACTTTCCAAATTTCATCTCCCTTCAACCTTGTAGGTGACTAAAGTTACATGTGACAAGCATATTACAAACTCTACAATATGACTTCATCCCTTGCTATATAATATATGATGGTTGCCCTTGCACTACTATGCAATTATTTTGGTAATTAGTTTTGGAAGACATGTTCAAATCATTAGCAAAATGTGGTAACAAATTGAGATTTCATACTTACCTATGTTAGCCTACCTATCTACTAACTTACTTTAGCTTATTTAGGTTATGTTACCTACCTACCCTTATTATATAAATAAATCATCTATGAAAACATGGCAACTAAATTAGGCCTAATTTCAATTTTTGGTTTGAAATCCCATGTGACGTGCCCCCAAGTTCTTTGTTAGACCCAAAAGGGTCCAACTATGTTAAAGAGCGAAAGTAGTTGGAACTTGGTGCCGCTCCCAATTTCCAGCACTAAAGAGGGGGTAATAGGGGCGTGTTGAAAGTTCCGGGATTAAACTAAAAAGAAGGACAAACTGTTTAGTTACTCGGTCTTGCACCCAAAACCCACCAACAAGTTGGTTAACTCACATTCGGAACACTCTCGGTGTTGGGACAAGCCATAAGTAACCCTGGATTCATTTGACTCACCACGGCCCGGACTCGCGAGAAGCCACCACCTTCCCCCAATATAGTATTTTCTGCACCTCTCCGCCACACTTGCATCCGAATGGCACTTTTTCTTGGGACCCCCAAAGTGGAGTCCCGAAACTATCCTAGTTTGGACTCCCAAGATTTTGGGCGTTCATAACTTTTCATTGCGACCTCTGATTGGGATGAGGTCTGAAGCAAACTTGTAGCTTTCCTTGAGAGCTTTCCAATAGTGTGTTTCACTCCACCTACACATGTCGGGATCGGGTTGATTCCCAACTTTTTGTGGTCGGGAGTCAAACTGCCAGTTTGGCTCCCGGCCCTTCTTTCAACCATGACTTGTGCTGCAGATGTCCAAATGGCTCATGCGAGGCCATTTTGGACATCTAAACTTCAAGACCTTTCCAATGGTATAAAAAACACCTCAATGCAAGGTGTTTTGACCCTTGCAATCGAATTCTGAATTTTCAAGAGTCCTAAAAGACTCCTAAGTCCCATTTTCGGGAGTGTGAGTGGCGGCCTCACACTTCCCTCAAAGTGGGGTTGCGACACCATGATTCAATAACTAATTATGTTCTTTTAAAAATTTGAAAAAGAAAGGTTAACATGATGAAATATTAATGTGAAATTAACAAAACTAATATCATATTTAATGTTTGAATTTTGATTAAATATTAATAAATAAATTGATTAAGCTTGAGATGTTCATCAACAATAATATTCATTGAATCTATTTGTAATTGTCACCAATTTTCAGTGATATCCTATGTCAATATCAATAACTTTGGATTGTTTATTGGACATCTTTAACACCTAGTATCATTAACCTCCAATCCTTTAATAAAGCTCTCTTTAACAATATAATGAAATAATTTAAGATCTTGGAAAAATTTGCATTTGAATTACTTCCCATTGTGTTTATTCAAGTTTGTGAACCAACGACCATTAGCTAATTATTAATTCATCTAAAAATGTAATTAATTTGATCCATATTTCAATTAATGATTTGGAAATCAACATGTGATGTTCACAAAACCAATATCTATTAAAGTGAAATTTGCTAACTCTTTTCATATGGTTAATATGAAATGTCAAATTAATAATTACTTAAAGTTCATTCATATATTGATCATAAACCAAAATCCAACACATTATGTATTCTATTTGCACACAAATGTCAATTCCACATAAGAAACCATTGACCCTATTATTCAGTTATTGGGTTGTTGCCCATTTTGTTCCCACCTCCATTTGACTATAGACTTGGCTATTGTCACCTTTAATGACAAAATACTTTAGTAACTTATAATGAATTTATGTTTAGGAATGTTACAACAATACATGGTTTTCTTCAAGTTCTAAGATTGGGGCCCAATGTGTAATTTGGTTATGAGTTTGCAATTTAATTGACTATTTTAATGTGATGTTTCAACATCAAGGAGGATTCTTCCATAGTTGAACAAATTTGGTTGTTCCTATGTGCACATCAATTGGTGAGGTTAGAAAGGAAATTATATATTCTAAACATAAGGTATGCATTTTTTACCAAATTAAACATGTTTTTATTTCAAATTGAACAATTTTGTTTCTATTAAAATTATGGAGGATTATGAAGTAGGAACTTGTAGTGATCCTTCTTGCTCAAACATTTTACTATTGAACTCATGTTTATTTTGTTTGTAGAAAGTTTATAAGCAAATATCACTAGTGAGAGGTGCTAAATATTGTAGAAATATTTTTGAACCATTAATATTACTCATGTTCAATGTTGTGTCAATTAGAAATTACTCATGTTCAATAAATTTTTCTTGTTTTTTAGTTTTTTATATTCAATGCATGGGTGGTTGCAAGCTAAGGTGATAAAATAGATTCACGTGTTGTTTTGATTATGAATGTTCAAAAAAGAAGTCATATGTGTATTTTGTGAGTGATTTTCATAAGGAAAAATCTTTATACATAAGTGATGAATTTTCCATTGGGTGTAGGGTAAAAGCATGCTACAATGGATTTTTTTGGAGGTCCAAATGGTAGTTTTTTTGGGCAGTCAAATATTGTTGCATTGTATGCAAATCTATTTGAAAAACTTGGCAAAAGTGATAAAAAATTGAAACCTACATTTTAATTTTTCAAACCAAAAAAAATTACCAAAAAGATAAATGTTCAATCCAAGGTGGACTTTACAAAGGATGGTCCATTCAATGTCCCTAGTTTAAATTATTCTGAAAAAACTATCATTATGGATTTTTTTCTTTTAGTGGAATTGGAAGCTAAGCCTACAACTTTTCACCACCACACATTGAAGTATCATTAAACTTAAGATGAAAAAATCAAGCAAGAATTTTTTTTCAAAATTTTATAGATTTGAAATGAAAATTTCAAATTCGTAAACTCCATTTCCTCATTTAAATTGATTTTTTCAAGGCCCATATTTTTAAAGGTTTTTAAAAATAAGTTTAAATTATGATGGCATGAACTTGGAAATGGAATAAAATGTGAATTTCAACACCATTTAAATGTTTTAAAGAAAATCACGAGATTTGGACTCCTAAAAATGGACTCCTAAAAATGGACTTTGAATTGTCAATTTTAGTTTAATGTAATGTGATTTTACCTTGTAGCCTACATTAGGACTAAGCTTTAAATTTGTGCGTAGTGTGCAAGTGAGACTAATGCAAAACATGTAAGTTTCATCTTTTGTGTTGTGTTGTGAAATCTTTGGTCATTCAATGTACATTTGTGTAAAAGTGAATTAAAAATAAATAAATCCTCGTAGGTTCAAACCATTCCTAGGCCATAAGTCCATTATTTTGGCCTAAATCCATTTGCTTCCTAGCTCAACCCACCTTCTTAGAAGCCACCCATAACTAATAAAAAGAAAAGGTTCATTAAAGAAGTAAAGCCCTAATAGAAGCTTGGAAGGTACATGAAATCCATGGTCCATTAAGGAATTCATGTACCTATTAGAAAACGGGCCATCAACAATAAAAATTCCAACTTGGTGAAGTTGTAAATGACTTCAAGCTTAATATTTTGATACAAAAAGGAAGGGGGAATTTGGTTGCAATATGAAAAATCCTCATCGTTTGTAAGTGAAATCTTTTTTATTAAACAACCTTGAAAGTTTCAAGTTTTTAGACATTTTACCCTAGCTACCATTTTTTGATGATTGCAAAATTTACAGGGTGGATAAAAGGCATGGATTTGAAGTGGGTGGAAAGACAACTACACAAAAAAGGCCTATACAATGAGTTTGGTGAAAAAGGAGGCCAATTATGGAGCAATCTTGTAAATTTGTTTCAAACACATTCTCAAATTTTAATGTAGTAGGTAGTTAAACCCAATTCCAAGTTGCAATTTGATGACTTTTACCATTATAAGAAAACAATGCTCAGGGGGCAAGCTCGGGTGTTGTCAACTTAGCAAAATCAACTATTTGAAGCTTGTCCATCATCGATAAAAGCAAGGGCACTGTTGTAAAGTCAAGAGAAGGCACCAATTCTGCTTTTCATTGAGGGAGCAAGGGTAGCTGAATATGCATTTGTAACAAAAAAAGTGGGGTGACATTAAGTTTTATAGAGACCATGTTTACCATTTATAAATTGTGAGGCAACAAATTCATCTCAACATAAACTTTCATTATGAATGTTCTTACAACTATCACAAATCATAGCAACCAAATACAATTTTAATTATAAACTAAGACAAATGATGGATAAGATCACTTTAGATTTCCTTTATGTGGCCATCTTGGTCACTAGGTTGTGAATTCTACAAATTGACTCATAAGCCCTTGATTTCCCAATTAGAAACGAATTAGAGTTTGAAGAAGGTATTCAACAAGCTATGATCTTTTCATTGGCAAAACATCAAAAATTATGCTAGAAAATACCCAATCTTCCCATGAAGAAATAACAACTTGGAGCTCCCAACAATAAGGTACTCAACCATCCCCAATAATGACTAAAGCTTGATTCAAATATAACAAATTTGAGTGGTGAATTCCACAATTCACCAACCATTTAATCCTCTAGAGCCTCTCATCCCCTCCACCATTTACTTCTAAAGATTTATTAAAAATAGACATTTTGTCTTTAATTCTAGCACAACGAAATTTTTGGAGGCGTCAAAATGTCCTTTACAACTTATGGGCATTCATCCTAAAATTCAACTCACATTGAGCAACAAACAAAACATCAAAACATTGACAATAGAAAACAATAGAAGTACATCCTCAATAGAAAACCTTTCCATCAAACATGCTCTAGTGTATGACAATATGAGAAGATAGAAGTTAGTTTATAGTGCCAAGATAACAACAACGAGCACCCTTTTCATATTGAAACCCTAAATCCATATCCTTTTGCCACACATTTGCTTCTTTGAAGCAATAAATGTGATGGTGATTTTTCAGAAAGCAAACTTGGTGAAGAAAAAGGTTTAGACGTACCTCTGGTCCAGGACATTCTCTCACCCTCCGTACTATAACGATGGGCCATCAAGGTCTATGCTTGGGACCCATTCACCTTGCATTCTATAGGAGATTGATCATTAGACATTCACAAGGAAATCATAGTTGCTTTGAACTTACATAAACTTTAGTTTTTTTGCATTTCACTCTCAATTTTGCACTTCAATCTCGATTTCTCATTGGAAATGCAATCTCAAGTTTATGGGAAAAAGCAGGTTCTCATCATTTGACAACCTCGGGGCATTTGCTTAGTGTATTTGGAGGGCCCCTTACAAGGGGCAATTTCCCACTCCCACTTGGGAACGGAAGTTGATTTCATAGAAGATCACTGGAAGCTCTTCATAACCTTCCACCCTTGTTCCAAGGGAAAGGAAGGCTGAGAACAAACAACCATCACATTGGGAAGTTACCTGAACAGAAGATCTTGGATTTGATTGATTGTTTTGTTCCCATGCCTTACAATTTTTGTGTCCAACATTTTTGGAATACCTATGTTGGTGGCGTTGCAGAAAGCGTTGTGATACTTGTTTTTAAAGGTAAAATAACCTTTTGACAAGATTCGAACCTTTTGCGGTTTGATCCCAAGGCCTCTGCATTAAGACAAGGTACTTACATTTGTGTACTACCCCGCAGCAGTCCAAATATGTCTTTTTTTCTACAAGTGCACAGGAAAAGATCAGGTAAGGTTTAGGGTTCTCATGGGAATGGGTTGTTGAGAGGTAATTGAACTGGTGTGGTTGAAACGAAATGATTATTGCGCTAACAAGCTCACAGCCGAAGGGCTTTGTGAGTGAGCAAATCGGGCTATGACGGGCGTAATTCCTGGGCCCCACTCTGGATTACTGCTGGTTGTTGTTACAGTCGCCGGTTTCAAGACAAGCGTCTGAAGAAACGAAACCCTACTTGACTGCCATGAACTGCAGCAGCATGTCAGCGTAAAAAGTCCGAAAGCCCAATGCCCTCATCAAGCACGCAAAATATTGAGGAACTAGCCAAGCAAGCGCGCGCAGGCGTGCGGGCCAGCTCGCTAGCTCGCTGCCTTCAAAGTTCAGAACTTCAGTTTGTAACGGCTGCCGCGTCCATCAATGGGAAAGTAGGTAGGTTGCTCTAAATAGGTAGACAGCCAATCGTGAAGAAGTCAGAAGCGTGCAACATTAAAGAGGTACAAGCGACAGCACAAATCCGCACTTTGATTTCGATGACTTTTTGAAAGGTGGGTAGTGAATGGAAGTGGACCAACCTTTTTTATGACCCAGATTGTGGTTGGAAAAATCATAAACTTCGACGATTGAATCAATAAATCCCCAGATTGATTTTCCTCCCGCCTTTTTGTCGCGGTAGATCTTTCGTGTTATTATCGGAGCAGCCTACCTCACCACCTTCATCACAGCTACGCTCCACCAAGTTCCCAACTGTACCTGGTGTAGTGTTGGGTGGTTCTCTCACCTTTCTGGGAGAACCGCCGGTTCCGGTTCAATGGAAAAGCTAAACGAGAGCCAGTTTTCGGTATGAGAACCGGAATGAGAACCTGTCTGAACACTGGGTTCATACAATCACCTTGAGAACCTTCAAATCAAATTTACCGTGTCAAGGATGAACAGAATGCGACATGTCCATGAGATTTGCCTTCCCCTTGATTACGACATGTGATCTCTTTGGATCAATAACTTATGGACCATTACATAACCAGTGCGGTGTAGTGTCTGTGAATCGTCCAGAATCCTCAAGATGCCTAAGCACCAAGATTATTCATGCTACCCAGCATGTCAAACTGGTTGCTAGACACCTTGTCAGAATCAAGAAGCCCTCATTTCATCCATGCATGGAGTGATTATGAAATGGTCATCCGAGCAGCTAAGGATTACCCAATCATTGGGCCAATGAGAGCCTAAGGTGGTACCTTGTGGTAAGTAGCAACTGAGGTAGCCACCGTGAAGAATAGCTAGAGAACTGGAACCAAACAGAAAACTGTTTTCTGACCCACTCACCCATACATCCTTCATGGTGCACATTTGGGTAGCTAGTTCACTAAAAGTCTGGCCCCTAATCACTAAATTCATCAGATAGAGAAAGCTTTGGTTTCAGGGTCACTTTGATACAAATATAAAGCATTTATAACTCATTTTGCGCGGGGACAAACATGCCAGTTAATGAGGACTGCCGCAATGACACTGTCACCAACAGGAGCAGCTCCTCCTCACAAATCTGGGTCCTCAAATTAAGTGGTAGACTCTTAGAATCTAACGTAGTAGACCCACGATTCCTGACTCCTGAGATGTGAACGATTTTCCATTATTTTATGAAGATCTGGTTTCTTTAATGCGAAATTGAGGAATGTCTCTCATTATTCGTGGCGTCCACATAAAGCTGGCCGATCGTGCAAGGTGTCATTAAGTACCTAAATGCAATCGTTATAAAGGATTCACCTCATCACTGAATTGGGTACTTGAGCGAGGATCGTATAAATCAGCTCGTATCGGTGTTTTTGTTAAAGAATTTTCTTAATGTAGTCGGCTAACTGGTGATCATCCATAGGAAGAGGTAAAGAAAATGGCGATCACCCCGAGGAGATTTAGCCAAATTTGGCTATAAACCCCATAAGAAGTCAAAATTTAAAAATAACCTTCTATACTCATGGCCACACACTGAAAACCCGACATAGAAATCTTGCGAGTTTTAATTATTTTTCTCACTTCTGGCGACTTGAAACCCTCCAAAAGTCGCTTCATTTTCAATTATTTCAATCAGCTGATGTGCATTGCCATGAATTCCCTGTAATGCATACGACAGGCTTCCCAAGGGAGGTGTCAGCACCACTTGCCTACCAGGTTTGCACAGGAGCCCATCTATTCCAACTTCACAGTTGCACACACACTTTATGGGGGCTGATCATTGTTTATTTTTGGAATTTTTGTTTGTAACCAAAAGTGGCTATCAATTCATAGGAAGATGTAGAAAAAGTGGCGATCATCCTTAGGAATCTTTAGCCAATTCTGAATATAAACCAAATATTGAAAAAGATTTAATTATTGTTCTATATTTTGGCTACACACTGAAAACCAAAGTATAGAAATCTAATTACTTTTAATATTTTTATTTCTCACTTCTGTATTCCTGTCAACTCAAATCTTGTTGAATCTAATAAATTAATTGGCCTTCCAACAGCCTTTTTCTACTGACGAAATTTCGCCAAAAAGAGAAATGAAAATCAAAAATTAGAAAATGAAGTCTATTTTAAGGTTTTCAATCACCAAAAGTGAGAAAAAAGAAAAAGAAAAGAAAAGCCAGATTCCTATATTTGGGTTCCAGTGTGTAGCCAAGTAAATAGAAGGAGTAGATTCATATTTGGCTTATAGCCAGATTTGGCTAGATCTTCCTCATGATGATCACCAGTTTTTCTACATCTTTCTATGGATGGTTGCAACCGTGGCTAGAAAAGAAAATTCATAAAAAAACAGTGCCTTCCACTTTGGAAATCGATTTTTGACTGACCTTTACAATTTCTTTTTCCTTAATGTTAAAGGCCACAATTGGGATGAATTATATCCAAAGGTCCTAAAATGGTTACAATTTACTTAAAAGAGATATCCGCAAAGTCACCTTGTCTTCACCCTGTATTTGGGCCTCCTTTCACTCCCCAACCCCTATTTTAGTGGTATCCGCAAAGTGAGGAAATTTTATTATCTCAGTATGAAATGCTGAATCGCACAAGGTTCGAGAGGAATTATAGTAGCTGTACAGCAGGAGCAGTTAAAATCTATGTAGCAGCAGTGGAGGCGATCAAAAAAAGGAAGACATGGTGAAACTCAGGAAACCATAAAAAATTGATGGTTTCCTGAGTTTCACCACCCCTTGAATGCTAATATACTTATTTGCAGGTTTTTTTTGAATCTCACCCTGTGTACGACCAAACTTAGGGTACTGGTGTTGTATTTTCCTGAATTTACGGATATCTGTAACATGTGACATTCATTTTGCAATTGGATTTCAATCTCTTGTTGTAAATGATGACACTTTCCTTATGGAAGATTATTGAAATCATTAGAATGTGTATCTATGTAGGTTAGTTACAAATGTTCAAATCAACTCCTTGTATCAAATCCAAATCAACTCTCTCTAAGGTGTGTTCACACTTGGTGTTAGGGATTCTAGCCTTGAGTCCCTTAACACCATACTAATCATTTAAGACTTAAACTTACTTATCATGAAAATTTTATGTTAACATTCACTTAACATTAAGCTATTGTCCATTTGACATTGGGTGTCACCTAGGCTGCCATCTAGATTTTCATTTAAAATTGATTTAACATAGAGTGCACCTTTATTCTACTTCTCACTATCTATTGGAATTAATAATATGTGATTTTTATAATCCTGTTCCTTGATATGTACCCGGAAAGGGTTTTCTGTCTATACATTCTTTTCTTCCTCATGTCTATAATTCTTATATAGAATGACTATTCATTGATGCCATTTTTTTTTATTGGGGCAAAAATTTGGATGAATCTTAATTTTGGTATACTCTCAACTAAAGTTTCTGTTTTTGGACATTATTCACTAAATTTTCAGCCTCACAAAATTGAAAAAATAAACTCCCTAATTGACACCAAAAATTTCAATTGAAGCAAAATATGGAGTTCTAATAGACATGAATAAAAGAGAGAAGAAGAAAAACAAGAAGATATGAGAGTTTGAAATGGAAGCTAAAAGCAAGATGGACATTTTGTTGGGCTGCAGAGATTGATATGAAGAGCTGTTGGATGCCATCGCCTCCCTGTTTCATAGTAGAGAGAACTTGGAGATTAGTGCAATTTCTCTTGACTATAGAACCTGCCCTTTTTGACAACGTCATGGAAACTTGATAGTTGCAAGATCTTTTCCCACAGGACATAGTTGCCTTCTTCTTCTTTGAATGTACATTTGCAGAAAAATGTATTTTTCATTATATGGTTGTTGGCCCTTCAAGTGATTTTGGGGAGGGAAGGGGGGACACAGGGGACTTTGATAATTAGTAGATAATATTTGGCATAATGGACTCCAAGATCTCTACTAGAGTTGGCTGGTTCTCAGATTTTTTTAAGACCTGTTGGGTTTGGGTTTTAGAAAAGTTTACAAGACTTGCCCTAGTTCTTTGTTTTCTTAAATTATTTTTCAAGAGACTCATGCAAGGTTTCAAAAGTTTGGGAAAAATGTTTTCGCCCAGGTTTCAAAGTGCCAAGTCTCACAGATTTTAGACCCATCAATATCTAAAGACAGTTTTCACACATCGGTTTTCAAGAATTATCTTATTTTAAATATGTAAATTTTATTTTAAAAGTAAAAAATACATAAAAATGTGAAAAAATGAAAAAACATTCTTCCAACATTTTATATGTTCACAATTTTTTCATGTTCAAAAGAATCTTCAAACTCCTCAAACTCCTCAAATTTAAATCCTTCTTAATTGATTTCATCAAATTGAAAGATGGTTGACAACCATCTCTAGGATCACCTAATCAATTTTGGTTAACAAATTTTTTTAAAATCTAAATTATTTGATTGTAAACCACATCTCCTTATGTTAAGAAAGGTGTAAATGTGGAGATTATTCTCACTCAAGATTAAAAAGCCCTTGGGATCATCATTTGAAGATTTTTAATACAAAAAAATTGAACAAAAGTCATTATTTGTTAAGTAACCTTATTTGATTTGAGAGGAATTTTGAAATTTGACCTTTACTTTGCAAAACACTATTTAATTGGCCATTTGAGCTATAAATACCTCCTTTCAACACAAGCTTTGAACTAATGAAACCAACAATTGATTATGGCCAATTTAAAATGCAAATGAGGCATATGAATCACATTGTGATTCTATATATTGTGAATAATTATAAATGTTAAATTCTTTTAAAGCTTGGGTTATTGCTAAACCCAAGAAATTGGAAAAGCCACAATTGAGTTAAAAAAATGATTTAATGAATAAAAAACCATGAATTTAATGTTGTCTAGATAAATGAAGTCAAAGAATTGAGGCATAAGACAAACCAACATATTTTTTACAAACCTTCTTAATACAAAGAACTTGAGGGCTCTACTTTGAACCAATGAAAAATTCTAATGATGGGATTTAACTATCCTACCAATAAAATAACCACTATAACCTTAATTTTAACTTTCAAATTTGAAAAGTTAATATTTGAAGAAAGTTTGACGAAAAAAGGATTACAACAAAAATCCCCCAAAAAATAGTGAGAACATTAACTTGTGCTCACACAAATTTTTTTTGCCCTAGGATTATAAGGCATTCCCATAAAAGTTAAATACGTAGATGGAAGGCATTTGGGCACGTTTGAATCTTTGGCAAGAACTGAGAACTAGAAGAGGCAATGTTGAATAAAGGAGCAAAAGCAAAAGCCAACCAGAAAGCACTTGATGTACAAAACCTTTCAAAACACAAGCTGTAATTTTAAACAAAGGATCAAAAGCAAAAGTAAACAAAAAAACATTTGATGTATTAAACCCCTAAACCCTAAACCTATGACGCACTCTTAAGCTCCTTGATAAACTCAAATGTGAGTCTAAAATGAAAACGGACAAAGGATAAAAAAAATTGGGGCACGTTCTTTGGTTTGTAACACTTTTGGGGTAAAGGGGCGTGCTGGAGTTCTGGGATGGGGATTTAGAAGAATCACAAGCAATTCAATTACTCACACATTGCACAAACCAAACAACAAGTTGGTTAGTGCATAATTGTAGCACTTTTGGTGCATGGACAAGCCATGTGCAAATACGAACTCACAAGATTCACCATGCCCTAGACTTGGGGGAAGCCACCACCTTCCCCCTTATAGTATTCTCTATCTCTGGCCATTGGGCCAACACCTAAATGTCATTTTGTTTTGGGACTCCCAAGTTGGAGTCCCAAAATTCTCGAAATTGGGATTTTTATGACTTTAAAGGCCCATAATTTTATGTGTAGACTTTCAATTGAGGTGAGGTTTAAAGCAAAGTTGTAACCCTCGTCAAGAGCTTTTCAATGGTATGTGACAAGCGACCTGAACACAAGGAAATTAAGGTGATTATTGAATTTTAATGGTCGAGAGTCAAATTGCCAATTTGACTCTTAACCCTTCTTTTGGCCATAACTTATGTTTTAAATGCCCAAATGGGTCATGTAAGGCCCATTTTAGACATCTAAATTCCAAGAGCTTTTCAATGATATAAAAAAATTTTCAATCCAATAAGTTTTGACCCCTGCAATCCCCCTCTAAGATTTGGGAGTCCACCGGGATTCCAATTCCCAAAATGCAAATTCATTTGGGAATGTGGGGGTTCATTCCCTCACACATTCTTGTGAGCATGAAATGTGAGTCCTGGGCTTCACTCTTGGCTCACACCTTTGCCAGGCTAGGGTTGTGACAAAAAACACTTGGGCATGTTTGAATCTTTGGCAAGAAGTGAGAATTAGAAGAGGCAATGTTGAACAAAGGAGCAAAAGCACTTGATGTACAAAACCCTTCAAAACACAAGTTGTAATTTTTTTTAGAATTGTAATTAACTTTGGAGGAAACAAATAATTTATAATTTGAAAGGTAGCCATTGTCCAATGGCACCTCCTAAACTTTAAACCTAACTTTAAATCTTACTTAACAAATAATTGATTGTTCAATGTATTAAAGTATTGGGCAAAATTTTAAACCTAAGCCATGGTATTTTTTAATACCTTGATAGGCTATCAATTTTTAAAAATATATATAAATACAAAGTTTCAAATGACCAATTTTTAGTCTAATGAAAATCAATGAATGGGTTTCAAATAAGGTATGAGCTTAGGTAATACCCAAAGGTATTCAACTTGAAATTTAGCTTAAAACCATACCCAATTTCAACCTTTTTTAATACATGTTCAACATTAATATCTATTATGAAATAAGGAGGCGATGGCACCCACTTCCTTTTAATACAGAAAATTGTTCAACCAAATATTATGGGAATGTTATGAAGATGGTCTTGAGTAGGTGCTAGTGCATTAGTGACAATTTTGGATTGGGTTTTTTTGGACATTTTAAAATTAGCATCCATGGAATTAACATGTTTGAAAATAAAATAGATAGGTTATTGGCTTGGATATTTGTGCATATTGCAAGTTTGTAAATCCAATTGATTACAAGGTTATTTAAAATAACCAAGATAGAGATAATAGATTGTGGAATAACACAATTATATAAATACGAGGTCCTTTGGAGTAGAATTGGGCCTTATAAATTGTTGTGAAAATGATGTAATATGTATTTTGTGTCATTTTTTGAATTCCTTGTAGTGTGTGTGCGCATGCATGAAGATTTAATAATTACATTGGTTGATGATTCAACATAACATTTCAATTCAAAAAGAAAGAAAGCTTGAAACTTATTGGTCCCACCCCAAGTTCCAACCACAATTATATGTAAGTACTAACCTTTTTTCTTTTTTCCTTTTAACAATCTATGACTAGATTTTGACTCTTCTTGGCATCATGTGATAGGGCTAGTAGGACTACTAGGATGTGTTTCACTATCCATGTTGTTGGATGGATTTGTACATTGCTACTTTACATTGATTGGATGCACTTGGATAGCTAGAAAGTCTATCTTCGTAACTAACAAGATTGTCAACCCATTGCCCATTCATTGTTGAAACCCTAAACCTAATCACCCCATCAACTTGGAGTTCTATTTTGAGAAACCAATTCATTATCCCAGTGTTGTTGTCAACACCAAAAATGGTGCCCCAAAGTGTAATGTTTTTGCTAGAATTTAATTTTTCACTATAATTTGCCATGATTTATTTCTCTTGTAGTTCAAATTGATTGAATCTTCTTTTTCATATACATTGTTTAGTTGTTGATAATTATGTAGAATGTGATGGTTGTACACAACTGTTTGTTGTGCTTGAAAATTGAAATGACCACTCCCAAGTTGCAAGTCCCATTTGTTTTGTTGAAGCTTTGTGAATCTTACAAGTTAAAATTGTGAATGTTGTAACTTGTACTATAATCTATGTGCAAAGTAATGGAGGTGGTCGTTTCAACTTTGAATAATGATAGTATTGTGAATCTAGAAGGATTTGGTTTTAGATTTTCAAAATGAGCTCAAGGTGAATTTGTTTAACCTTAATCCCACAATCCACTTTGCAAGTTATTGGGTGATTTGGTTTGTTGTACAAGTTTAAGGTCAAGTGGAGCTTTGCAATAAATCCATAGTGTTTTTTTTGCTTGGTTTGCTTTTTTTGCCTATGCTTTTCCAAGTTTTGTTCTTCTTTTTGTCAAACCCCTCTATGGCGTTTTTCTTAATTTTCTTTGTTTGCATTTATCCAAGTTATGTTGTTTTGTTAGTTGTAAAATTTTTAGCTTACTTTCTTTTAGTTTATAGCACCATGGTATGCAAAACTATTTTTATTAGTTTCTTGTTTCAACTTTGTTCTAGATTTCTTCATGATTACCATGTCTTCTATTATTTCCCAATATTTCAATTCCTCTAGAAACCTTAATCTTACCATGCCATTGTGCTTTATATCAAATTTTATTATGTTTCCAAGGTCATGTAACTTTTTTAATGGGAAAAAATATCTCCGGTTGAAGCTTAGCTTTAGTCCCCAAGTTTATAATCAATTTGGTAAAAGTAACCAAGCCATAGGAGTCCAAGACCTTAATTGCAACTTTGTGATTCTTGAAATCTTCCTTGAAATCTGTACTATTGTTATGGATTTTGAGAAAATTGTGGAGTTGTTAGAATCCCAATTAAATCCCAAGTCAAAAACACAAAGAAGAAACAAAAACTTGATGTGGATGGCAATGTGTAGAAGGGCAAAACATTACATGATTCCACAAGAATGTTCCAAGCATAATGAGTAATAAAGCTAATATGAGTAGAGGGTTTAGTGGTTAAAGGTGAGATTATCCATAGTGTAAGTTGTAGGGTTGTTCTTTGATTGAAAGTAAGGACAAAATTGTCAAGTGAAAGTGGAAAACACTAACAAAAAATGGTCACAAAAATCTTGTTAACTGGGTGGAAAAAATGGGGGAGTACATTGCAAAAAATTACATTCATTCAAAAAAATGAATATGTGGGCCCAAAGGGGTCCTAATTTTGTTCTACAAGTTAATAAACCCCCAAGAAAGGGAAATCAAAAGATGGTTTAGTTCAAATCTTTGTTTCACATTCTTATGCATGCATGGCCAACTTATGTTGGAATATGAATCATTGTATGAATGTTTATCAACTTGAAGGTCCCTAATAATCCAACCACGGATTGGTCAAATTCTATTAAATATAGCTTCATTAAATTTATGTACTAGCAAGTCCAAAAGACCATTGTCCATGTGATAAATTTTGGCCTATTCTTGTGACAAGGGTAGAATCATTGATAATGGTTTTTTGATTTGTGTCCATGCATATGTGGTTGATGGTTGGATTCTAATATCAATTTTGATATATATTGACCAAATTGTTGACATGAGTTCTAACAACCTCATTGAAATGAATATAAACTCTATGATGAAAGGTGGGGTGTTGAGCATGGAGGAGCTATCCAAAAAGTTCTTGTGCTTTGGGGTTGATGGAATGAATGTGTTTCAAGGGGGCAAAACTAAAGTGACAAAACAAAATAAGGATTTGTGAGCACCATTTTCAATGGGTGTTCATTGTGTTGCTCATTGCATTAATTTGGTAATCCAATGCTTAGGGGATTTGACCTTCGTTACTAAGATTGAAGCCTTTATGTTGGATGTGTATGGTTGTTTTTGCCATTCACCAAACATGCATTTAAAATTCTAAATACTTGTTCAAACCTTGGAAACAAAGGGGAGTAAAACCTCCAAGAATGCTTGAGCATGGATATTCATCTTACACGCTTGGAATCCATGCTTGAGCCTTTGAAGAGGATCATGGTGGAATATTGCCCTTTGCTTGTAGTGATTCAAACTAATTGCATTACAACTTAAATGACAAAGGTGAATAATTTTATTTTGTTTTTGTAGTTTTAAATTTTGTAGTTTATTATGGTCATTTTTATTTTATTTTTATTATTTCAAATCTTGTTGATGGTATTCTTTTTCCGTTACCTTTATCTTCCAAATGGCAAGAATGAAACATGAATTACATTATTTCTAGTTTTGTAAGTAGACTAGATATGAACCATTATGGTTTTCTTTATTTTTTTATTTTTATTTTTTCAAATCTTGTTCATGGTATTCTTTGCCATTAACTTTGTCTTCTAGATGGAAACAAAATAAATATATGGTGTGAATTATATTACTTTTGGTTCTACAACTCTAGATCTAAATTATCATTATGGTCATTTTTATTTTTTTTACCTTTGTTTTTTCAAATTTTGTTCATGATCTTCCTTTGCCATTAACTTTGCCTTCTAAATGGTAGAAATGGGATGTAATGGTGTGAATTATATGCCTTTTGGTTGTGTAGGTTTGGATTTGAACCATTGTGGTCCTCTTTATTTTCTTTTACTTTTCTTATTTAAGATCTTTGCCAATGTTGAGTGGCATTTGTTATTTTTGTCTTGTATATGGTTAATCAATTTGGGCTTTCTTTTTTACATACATTTGCTCCTTGGCCTTGCTTGTGTTTTGCCACTTATGGAAAACATATAATTCATTTTCAAATTTGCTCAAAAGGGGTACCTTCATATATGATTTCATAGCCATCATGAAGGTATGCCAAGATTAGTTGTACACTTTATATTGTGATGCCACCTTGTTATTCCAAGGCAATGAATTTTGTTTATTTTGCAAACTATTAATGGGACCATAGTTAAATCCATTTGAAATGGGTTATTGATTAGAATACAAATTGCATTGGCTAAAAATCTTGCCTTTGTTATAAACGGGGAGAAGATATGGGTTCATTGTGGAGTAGTTTGCTTAGATATAAGGGCTAAGTTGCTAGTCACACAAGGGACATTTGCAATTATGGTACAACTTGCACACAAGCTTGCAAAAGTGATTATGTAAAAGGTCACATAATCCATGGTGGCAAAGGTAAACTTTTGACCCCCTTTGAATTCTTCCTTTCAAAGCTTGGTGATGAACCATGAAGGGTTTTTTTAACCTCTATTTTGCAACTTGTAGATTTGGATGTTGATGATCTTCCACCATTTTTTCTATTAATTGTTTTGTGTTATGTTGGATGGTAGAAGCTACAAAAGGCCTAATAGCAAAGTTGGATGCATGGTTTCCTTAGCAAAAAATCATGGATGGTATAATGGGGATTGTTTGTCCCCAATACTATTTGCAAGCAAATGGTGAGACAACATTTCCTCGACCTTTGGAAATGTTTAAAAACATTATTACAACTGTGTCCATGTGGACAAGCCAACAGGGAGAACACCTATGGTTTTTGCCATTCTTTCAGGTTGGGATTTGTATGCTCAACAAGGCTTGTTTAAATTGAACATGATATTCAATATATCTCAAACCATGGTTGAAGTCATGACCCTTGCATCCAACATGGTTAATCCTATCATTGTCAATCCTATCACATGTATGTGATGAATGATCCATGCATCACAATTGTTGTCCCATGCATTTCTTGACTACTTGAAGGGCAAAGAGATTATTATGGTGCATGTGCTTAGTTTTGTTGAGGATGAAAAATGTTTCAATTCTATTGCTTTCTTGAAAAACGAAGTGTGCAATCATTTGAACAATCATCTATAGCTAGTTGTTGCTATGCATGAACAACAATTTTTCACTCTTGACATCTTTCCATACAAGGCTGCCTATGAGATGTGATCTAACGTTCCATCAACAAATTCTCAAGGTCGATATGCTTGAATTTTGTTACTGGTTTTGTGCCCGTCTTTTTGATTGCTTGTTGTTGCATAGAACTTCTTTAGCTTAGGCTTATTGCCAGATTATCTACTGACAACTAGTACAGAGAGCCATATAGGGGCTTTAATAGCCAGAGGATATAGCCAAAGTAATGGGGCTCATTGCCACCATGGACTCTGTGACCTTCTACATAGTCGCCCAAGGGCTTCTTCATAAAAATGGCATTTGCCAGATAATTTTTGGAAACACTTCTCTATCTTGGTCACATGTGCTTTTGGTTGCTGAAATGTTTTGCCACCTCCACCATAACCCAAATCTGAAAAAATTAAAAAGAAAAAAATGCTGGTAACTACATACCTGTACTTTCTATTGTTATAGAAAGTTAAAAATGGTTTGATTTGTTTTGGGACTTTTTTTTGCCCAAAGATTGCTAGATTTCTGTATGGGTAAAATGCACCCTTAGTACCCCTGCCCCTGCCTTATCCTATGAGGGTCTCAATATGTTCTAACATACACATCACATATAGTTATGTTACTGTCAATGTTATCCATACCCTAGTACCTAGGCTGGTTAAGCACTAATTAATTGCTTTTTCATATTGTCAAATTTTTTGAATAATGAGTGCCTGCCATGCCCAAAATCTGAATGAAGTTCCCAAATACTGTAAGTTAGTATCGGGTTGTAATATAGGGTCGTAGGCTCCTAATGCCAAATTGTACATTATTATTGCTTTTTTTTGTTGAACAATAACTGACCCAGAAAAATTATTTGACAGGTTGCTGTTGAATTACTCTACGTAATAGGGTAATTAGTTGGGGTGTGACGTCTTTTGAAGTTGAGATTTAAAAGAAAGAAATTTGGTGTTGAGCCTCTTTGAATGAAACTTTGGAGACTCCCCAATGTATCAGTATTCACTCCAAAATAGAATCATATAGGTCTCAATATTGCCTCTTTGAATGAAACTTTGGAGACTCCCCAATGTATCAGTATTCACTCCAAAATAGAATCATATAGGTCTCAATATTCTCTCTCACCCATATAGGTTCCAAGAGGACCTAGTTGGGCAAAGCATATGGACAAAATGAAGTGATATTGGGAACTTTTGGAGGAACACATTGAGAACTTGAGGAACATGTTGAGAACGAAGTGGGAACTGGGTGGGGAACTCATTGGGAAAAACCAAAATCTAACACCCCCATACCCACCCCAAAAGAAACAAAACTGGATCTTTTGGGTGCATGCTGCAATTCCTAATTGGTCAAGCAAAATTTCTATTCCAAACTATGTTCACCACTTAGGCTAATGGCAGGGGCATGGATTGAGGGGACAAAGTTTTGTTGGAACTTTCTCTACAGGAAAAATCCTGGTGTTATGGTTTGCCTAATGATCTGGATTGAAAGTTTTCTGGAGAGTATAGGTTGTAAAATAGTCACAGAATTTGAAGATGGGCTGTCAGTCTAATGTTTTCAAATCCATTGCAAACCCATCAACCTACCCGATATGTGGTGTCTCCGTTGAGACTATTGATTAAAAGTCTCAAACTGTTTGTGTAGATTTTCAGCTGTGTCCAATGCAAAGATACAAGAAGAAGAAACAAATGAAGATACTGTTTGTCCATTACCCAAAGAGCTTCTGCTTTCTTGAGGAGATGTACACTCATCATTTAACCCATTTACTATGAAAGTCACCATTCCTATATGACATACGTACACTGATGACGTTATAGTCACATATCACGAATCACCTTCAATCTGTGAAACATGTGCTTGCCATCACTGATTTTGAGACGGAGGGAAACAAGTGCTTGTCCTCACTTTGGATTCAGCGGGACCAGATGACTGTAAAGATGTGGCTCTTGGCATGTTCACTTTTCTTCACTTCAAACTTTGAGGAACGTGGGAGTAGAAAATGAAAATGTCTGTCGGGTCAGCTGTTGTGCTTAAAAAAAAAGAAAGAAAAAAAAGCAGAACTCACACATTTAAACAGCAATAGTAGACTATTTTATTGTAACTTGGGAGATACACTTAAAAACCTATGAACACAGTTGTGTTCATAAACAAGAAAACAAAGAACATAGTTCAATTTTCTGTGTATGCCAGTTTCAGGCAGACTACTTCAGGTGAGCCACTCAGGGGGGGAGCTGATCCCTTGGCACCATCAGTTTATACAGATAGGGCTCTAGGATTAGTGTAAAAAATATACACAAATATATTGGGTTTATGGAATAGACTAATGCCTAGATATACAAAAAGCCTATATGGCTAATTAGATTATTAGAGTGGGAACCTTGAATTGTTTTGAGGAGTTTAATTACTTCAGGAAACTGCCACTTAAATGTTATAATAGCATCATTGGCTTATGTCTAGCTGCAAGAAGAAAAAAAATTGTGACTGAAGATATTGTTCAAATTGATGCTATCTTAATGAACTAGTACTTACATATTGCATGCAAATTCACAAGGGCTTTTAACAAGAATTTGGGGTTTTGCACATCATTAGGCCTATTTGATTTTACATTAAGATTTTACTCCTCATATTTACTGACAGGGTTCTGGCACAATTAATTTGTGCTGTTTGTTGGGCCCTGCCCCCACAGGGACAGGGACTATCACATTTGATCCAACTTTTGGAAGTTTTACCTTATTTCAAACTGATTTCACATTAGGAGAACCGGTCTCTTTGGTGAAAGTGTTCAGACTGTTTCAATTGGAGCAGATGTTTTTTGGTGTTCAGAGTGTGGACACAGTAAGTAGATGTACAACACCTTATTTATTGGCAGGGCCAGTGTGTTTGTGACGCCTTGTTTTGTCATAGCCTGAAGAGAGCTGGCTGTCGGGGAACCTATTTGCCAACCCAATGACCTGAACTTAACCAGTTTTACATCCTTATATTGTATAAGCACCATGTGCAATTAGTTAAGTGTACAATTTTCAGACGTACAGTTAACTCTGTACCATCTGTTGTATTCAAACTATAGAGTTGTCCTTGCAGTCACTGAAGTGTGGAGTATACTATTGGTCTACTCATCTCCATATAGGCCATACCTATATTGGTACCAATTTCATCAAAAGCTTACAGAAGACTGCGGGATTACTAATTTTTTAATAATCAGAGTATTGTGAAAAATGCTTACAGGATATGTCACACATTACTATTAGTTGTGAAGCATGTGTACGTATAATTTTTATTGTTGTTTTCTCCAAAAGAGACATCACCAAGAACACTAACTACACTTTTTAATGTGAACTTTTGTGTGACAATCCCAAGAAAAAAACTCAAGGGAGCAGACAACCTCACGGGGATCGTACTATTTACTCCCAACCCTGAATATAATACCCAGAGCTTGTAATTTGTTCCAAGAGCTTGTAATTTGTTCACCCCTTGCACAATGCACTTCTTGGCATCTTCTTTGCCAACATAAAAACCTTGGAGAAATTTCAATTTGTTAGTTGAGGGGCCTTGTCAGGAGGAGTGGTGTAAGAGAGCATAAACCTGTAAGATCTTGCTCAGAGGGTACTTATGCTTAAGATCCACACAGGCTGTTCAATTCAATCCTGAAAACCTCGTAGGATTTTTGTAGTGTAACTGCAGGGCATGTTATAGTGCACAGTTACTCCTGCACCTTGTGACCAGGAGTTCTGTTCTCACAGGGAGCTTTGCAATAACTGTAAACCCCACTCTCTGAGGGTGTGCATTGACTTTTATGCTGTGTAAATTCTGTGGGCGAGAGCATTACTGGAATCGGGCCTGTGTAACACACCCTTGTTTTGGTAATGCCATCACCCTTGGGCTTTACGGTAGACTTAATCATCCATGCCTGAAAGATGAAAGATAGCAGAACGGAAAGTTCCCCAAGGTTTTTTGCTGTTGCCAATGGAAAGGTGTCTTCTCTAAACACCACCCAAGTATTGAGCTCAAGGGCTCTGTAAGTCTTAAAGGAACACACCTTCCAACACACACATATATATACTGAATACTTTAAACAGGCAGTTGAAACAAGTAACCAGTTCTTTCATAGTGTTGCGTCCAAGAACTTGGGGCATCATGGGCACTTATGGGTGAGCAGGATTTGAGCAAAATGGATGGATAATTGGTGGTGTCAAAGCTTCAGGCTTTCTAGGGCCCGCCACGAAAGTATCCTGTTGCAAGTGAATTCTGTTTAGTCTGCCTAGTCAGCTGGGATACTTGTTTCACTCAGCAACAAATGGTGGCTGATTTCAGTTTTGACCCGAGTCTTTCAGCTTGCGGTAAAGCCCCAGGATGGGGGCATGAAAAACCAACCAGATTGACCCAGAGGATAAATCAGAAATGCAAAAATCAAAAACAACAATTGGAGCAGAAAAACCAATTGCATTATAAGGATGTAATTGTACACATGTAGCAAGGTATTTAAGTTCATTCTACACCCCGTGGATTTGATTTTTTTTTTTTTCCTCTCTAAAGAAGGTAGAAACTATTACACATACAATTAGACCAACTTTGATAGAACTTTTTGATAAGGAAGGCAACAGAGAACTTACATAAATTTGTATATAAGCAGTCATTTCTTCACTTTCTTTAATAATAAATAATTTAACTATTTAATAATAATAATATAAAAAAATAATGTTTGTGAAAAGTCTTACGAACTAGGAGATATAGACTGGCCTCCCATCCGCACCAAAATATATAGAGTTTTCCCAAAAAAAACCAGATAGAGGAGGAATGCCTCCCAGGGATAGTAGGCACAAAGCAAAAGAGGGGGGCCTTACCAGAATAAGGGAGGCGCCTGAGGCAGGAGCTGAGGGCAGGTCCTGAATTCTAGTGAACCCCCCATCCATAGGCTTTACCTGGAGAATTGGGGAGGGTTCCATAGGGTGCGGAAATGGACAAAACAATGCATCCATTAGTGTTTTCTTTGGTGGCGAAATTTCACAACTTTGTGAATCTTTTTCAGAATATGGAAAATAAATAAATAATTTGTAAGAGATTATTTTGCCATTAAAAAAATTTAAAAATTAAATTAGCCACATCTAGACCTAGGTTGCCACTTGTAGGTGCACTTTTGCAAAAATGCTACATCCCACCTATGACAGTCCTCATATAATTCTAAGTAATGCTGGGGGATCCTCACCAGTGGACAGACTTGAGGAATTTGAAAAAAAAAAAAAAACCTTGGCACCCATGGGATGCTAAACGCCAGGGGTCGCCCACCGCCTCCCCCTACGCCCCCACCCATTCTTTTTCCTTGGTGA
>Ga0116227_10005635_pt1 | contig 26214 bp, 22 predicted proteins | sample S1TSphgellanicum_FD_89693 | JGI IMG/M metagenome (GOLD analysis project Ga0116227, IMG submission 89693) | Host-associated microbial communities from peat moss isolated from Minnesota, USA - S1T2_Fb - Sphagnum magellanicum MG | ecosystem: Host-associated > Plants > Peat moss > Unclassified...
AAAAAAAAAAAAAAAAAAACACTTTTTAATTGTAGATTCTTGTGGGGTTTTAGATATTATATGGGATGGGTTGGGTTTTCAGTTTCTGTAACAATCTTAGCTGAGATGGGTCAATTTTCTTTTCTTCCTGTGTGTTATGATTCTTTTCTGCTAGGGTTCAGGCAGCTTCTTTTCTTTTTTTTCAAGATCAAGGTGTATGAACTGACTGAGCTGGGTAAGAGAATTGGAAATTTAATTGGGTTTTTGGTTTTGGTGAATTTTGCTTGGATTCTGAGTGTTTGGCTGGCTCAGTGTGGATTTTGGTTTTGTGGATGTATTTGTTCATTGTGCTAAGAAGGTGTCAAGGATTAGGATGGGAAGTTTGGGCTTGTTTTTGAGATTAGGGTTAGCATATGAATTTGTTGAGAGAGAATTTTCGGGATTGAATAATTACTTTCAATTTCTTTTCTGCCATACTATTCACTCCTTACTTCTTCTTCTCCCCCCTGCCCGTCACGACACAAGGTTTAGGGTTTCATTCTATTTTGATAGCACATTTTATCTGGCAATGGTAGTGGTCTACAGGTATACAGTTAGGAATATGTGATTCAATTCTACATCTCTTCACATGTGAAAGAGGTGGAACAAGTCAGGCTTGACACAAGAAGAAGCTTTGTCCTGCATGCATTCATCAGGTGGCCGCATGGTTTCTTTTTCTCTGGGAAAGTGGATTTGTGCACTGAGTGACATAATATGGCATTTGTGTTGTTGTTGATCTGGGTGCAGAGGTTGTCAGAATGCCATCAGCTGTGTTCCAAGATTGGCATGTGGTGTCTGCACAAACCCATCTCGCCACTCCCCCTTCTCAAGCCTCTTTGTCCCGTCTCCATTTTAACCCACTTCCAAGCTCCTTCTCTCGACGAGGAGTTACAAGTCAGGGGCATTGTATGTTGTTGTCGTTGTCATCTCAAAATCAGGGGCATGGTGTTTTGTCAACAGGTTCATTGTGTAGCAATGGATGGATTAAATTGTGCAGAAGTTGTGACTTTAGGGTTTCATCGAGGATGATGTGTTCCAGGAACTCATCATGCCGGAGGTATACATGTAGTAGTAGTGAATTGCTAGGGTCACAGCTAGGCCAAGAAGGTGGTCTTCTTCTTCACAACTGCAGGAAGAATTCTAGAAGTAGGGTTGTCCAAGTCGGAGTCGTGGTTGCATTGAAGGCAGATGGAGCTCGTGATTTTTCACCAGCATTGAAGCTGGCCAAAAGCATTCAGACCGACTCTTTACCTCCGTTTGTTCGAGATAGCACCATGCGAGCAATTGATGCCCTTGGTGGAAGAGTTACCGTTGGGGATGTTGCTTCCCAAGCGGGTCTGAAAGTCACTGAAGCTGAGAAAGCATTGCAGGCACTGGCTGCAGATGCTGGAGGATTTTTGGAGGTATAATAATAAACATCAGATCCCTGATCCTCCCTTCTTGGTTCTGTATTTTCCCATATTAGTTTCTGCATCTCAATGCTGCATTTTCTCTTATTGCCAAGTCGATCTGTACCTGCTTCTTGTACTGTAACTGAAGAGTCAAGATGTGACATTTGTGTTGAAGCAGATCACTTGCTCTTATTTTTGAGTGTGTGTCATCAGACATAAATTATTCATCCTCAATTCACTTGTGTTTCTTCTGGGTGGGTTTGGCTTGCATAATGTCAGGTGTCTGATGAAGGAGATGTGCTATACGTATTGCCTAAAGACTACCGGTCTAACCTCAGTGCTAAGTCTTTGCGACTCAAATTGGAGCCCGTATTAGACAAGGTCAAGGTGAGAAACATCATCAGTTTTGCACTGTCAGTTTTTATTGTGAAACCACTTTGGTATGCTGCTGTGTGTACAGACTCAAAATCTTTTTTCTATGGTACTGTGTGAACATTCTCAGCAAGGATTAATGTTGGAACTTGGTGCGGTGGGGGATTCAGGGTGTAGCAGAATATGCAATACGGGTCCTTTTTGGAACTGCATTGCTTGCATCTATCTTAATTGTGTACAGTACAATTATTGTTCTGCTGTCATCTGGCAGAAGGTGCGCGTGCATGTCTGAATGGTTCCCTGCTCTGATTGGATTGCAAATGCTTTTATGTGTTGATCCCCCCTCTTGCTTAACTTGGTTGCAAAACAACATATTTTGCCTTCAGGTGCTGGTGTTTCAAGTTTGCAGTTTTCATGCCAGCTAGTGAATCTTGGCAATTGTACCACTTGGTAGTAGTTAGTGCATCTAGTTGCAGTTTGCTTCAAAGTTGACATCTTGGACAGGGCATTCTCATCCTTCCATGTTCTCAACTAGTTTTTGATGCATATGGTCAGCCAACCATTCATGATTTCTTTTTGGAGCTCAAACTGTGATTTTTTGTCCTGGGTCAAACAGGAGCAACTGAAACCCAAGTGGTGGATTTTATCTGATAGCTTATGATAGTGTAAGAACCTTGGTTTTTAAATGGTTTAGCCTTTGGACAGATAAAAAGAGCTTGTTTCTTATGACAGAAGGTCTGCAGCAAGTTCCAGGAAAACAACAACTGGCCCCAATTAACGAAAGTATCAAGTGATGTTGCTTTGTGATGGCTACTAGACACCACCCTCCTAACTGTGACTAGAATGTTTTTTTTGCAGTGATGATGATAACCGAGGAAACCGAGGTGGCTACCAAAATCAGCGCTACAACAATCAGGGCTTCTCATTTTACCTGAGTCCTGCTGATTTGTTCTGGTAAGTATCCACCCATTTTCCACTTTGAACATGAGGGCAGTATATAAATCTATGGGATCTTTCAGTACCTGGGTAGGGTTCTCCCAGTGATGAGTAGATTTGTAGTTATACCAGTGAGAATTCCCTGGTTCTGAATGAAAGGGGCATACAAGGTCTAGAACTCTTTAAAGTGAACTTTGTGTCCATTTGTTATATTGACTGTCTTGGGAAATGGTGCAGGTACTGGGACCCTTACTACTATCGCAGGTCCAGAAGTGTAAAACGGAGTGGTGGGATGAATTTCTTTGAGTCGGTGGGTGGGTGGTGCCTAAAAATCTGTTTCGTGCATTTTTTTTGAAGTTCTGGGGAAAAGTGTGTGCTGCTGCTGCTGCCACTTTTGTTTTCCAGCAAGACAGCTAGAGTGTGAGCATGTAGTATTTTATTCCCATGTTACTGAGAAGGTGATATGGGATTTTGCTGTCATTTGTACCTCCCCACTGTACAGGTTTTCTCCTTTGTCTTTGGTGATGGTGATCCAAATGAGGGGTTGGAGGATCTTCGATGGAAATCTGTGAGACTGCTTACCCTTCTTCTAAGAGTTAAGTGATAGAGTAAATTAATTGCAATGGGTCAATGAGGACTCCTTCGGGAAGCTGTAATTCACACAAGGACTTGGGTGTTTTGAGACTGGACAGTAGACAAACTGAGCTCTGGTGTCTGGTTAGTTATGAGTCTGTTCCTGGAAAGAGGGCCAGATGTTTTCAGGTAGGGGAATACAGGTCATGGCTGTTGTAGCATTGTTGTGATGTCTTTGGAGGTACTTCAATCTCTCAGTTCTAGGGACCCAATTTTATGATTGAATACTATTTTGTCTTTATTTATCAAAGCATCTATTTGGTGGTAATGTTATGTGCATGGATGTGGTCAGATTGGAGAGTGTATATCCAATAAAGGAGGTGTTGTGTCAGCAGAGGAGCTAGCACCTTTTTTGGATGTCCCACCTTATAGTGAGGACACTCAGGTAGGTATCTTGCAATCCCATGCTTCTGCTTGTCTTTGGACCCAAGCAATTCATACCCATCAGGAGTGCAAAGTGGAATAGTGCAAAGTGAATGCATTTTAATATCACTTTCTGTTTTTTGCTGGGAGCAGACAGATGAGTCCTTTGTGCTGCCAGTACTTCTGCGCTTTGATGGTCACCCAGAGGTTGATGACAAGGTATGTGCCTGCTGCCTGCCCTTTCTTGTGGGCTCATTTTAACACCTGCATTCATGTTCACTGTTTGCAGGACCAAAATTTGTTGATACAAGGGTGCTGTAAGCTTTTATTGCTGCAGAAGGTTGTCATTTGAAATCTTTTGTCCTTTGGTTAAGATGAGGTGGTGGTCAACTGTCATTTTCCAGGGAAACATTCTCTACTGCTTTCCATCACTGCAGAGGACAGCTGTGGATTGGCTTGGTCGGAGAAAAGCAACTTCTAGTGAAGGATTACCAAATGTATACTTTTCTGAAAGCCAATGGAACTTCAGGTACTCAGTCATATGCTTGATCCCTGACAGGTAGGATAGACCACATTCATGTGTAATGAATACTGAAGTTTGGTGATGTCGTTTATCATATCAGTACTTGCACAGCAGTAGAAGTTCAGGCAGTATAAATAACATCAATCTTGACTCATGCACATTGTCAGTCTCATCATTGCTCTTCAGAAACGAGCTTCTTGTCAGTTTGTTGCTTTTGTTAGATTTCAGTATCCTCATTTAGTGGCACATTTGAGAAAAAATGTTTTATTTTGCAGTAAAGCAAGCAAGGTGGAGCAGGCATTGGTGATAGGACTCGGAGCCTTCAATCTTGTTGGAGTCATTGTCTTGAGTGGCATGCTGAGGTGAGAGCATCATGTTCTCCAGACTGCACAATTTTTTTTCATTTCATGTATGGTGGTGCTGTGCAAGAGTCCAAAAGGTACCAAAGGCTGCTGCAAAAATAGTAATGGTTCTGCACCAAATGAGCAAAGAAATACAACTGTTGGGTTCAGTGAGTGATTGTTGATTTGTGGAAGAGGATTAGAATTCTGTTGGGTTCAGCGGTTTGAGTTGTGGAAAAAAGACTTGACAAATTGGAGGTCACTGTTTGTTTGGGCCACCTACAATTTTTGTTTGTTCCAGAGATTATTCATTGGTTCAACAATTGCGTGGAAGTGGGCTTATTCCTTTTGCAACCAAGATCCTACCCCTCTTGCAGGTACCTCCCTAATTGCTTGTTGAAACTCAAGTTTTTTTATTTTGGGTGTATTCCACTTCATAAAACCCTAAACCCTATACTTGATTAAAAAGACATTTTTTTGTTGTAATTGTTGATGACTTCTGAGCTTGAAGTGAATTAGCATAATGGGTACCACTCATGACACCTTGCATTTGGTTGTGGGTATTGGTTTAAATTACAGGCATATACAGCAACATTTTTTGCAATTCCAGCATTTCGCTGGTTTGCTTTGCAGCAGAAGAATGCAGAAATTGAGAAGAGGAATAGGGCCCGGTTAGGCTGGGTTGCTGCGTTGGAAAGAGCTGGGTTAGACCTGCGTGCCAAGGTAACAAATTGCTTGTGGCACTACTACACTATTCCAATCTTCAATAATAGCTGTTTCCTCATATCTTCTCAACTGGGTCTGGCTGGGCTGGTGCTTTTGAATCAGGAATGTTTGGGTGCTTCTTCTATGCACCTGGGGAGTAGAGGTTGGTTTGCCAAACATGTCTTGATTGTTGTTGGGGGCTTTTTTTTAATTTTTTGGGTGTGTCTGGTGCAGTTGAAAAGTGCCAGGGAGATGGCAAAACAGACTGTCATAGGGAGGGAGCGTGTTATTTACTCTACTGAGAAGGATTTAGCTGTTCAAGATTATGAGGCCCAGGAATGGGAGCAGCGGCTTAAGGAGCGAAGTTGATGGGTTTTTAAGGTTTGTACCATTTGTTGTGATTTATTGGGTTCCCACATTTGTATAATGCATGCACCACCCTACACGCCTCAATATTGCATTCTCCCACCATCCATGGCAAACCAGTAGACTCTGAAAAACTGGTCTAAAACTTTCTGAAGATCACAGTTTTGTCTGCTGGCACTCTCCTAGAAAAATTGTAAACAGGCTGCTTTGGCCATGTGGTGGGATTGATCACCGAGTTCTTGACAGATTCATCCTTAAATGTATGTCGGTTGTGGATATGCAATGGTTACGGAAATGTAACAGAAACTCAGGACTTGTGTCTTTTGTAGAAGCCATTGCCAGTCATCATCTATTTTATAAAGGTTGCACATTCGAACTTCACCAGTGCAATGTTCTCTCTTTGTTTGAAGTCTCCTCCCATGATCATTGTTGCAACAAGAATGCATCCATGCCCTGCACAGATATCAAAAGCGAAACCTGCAGACAAGACAGATCCAGTGAACAAGAGGAACTTTTCAAACTGAAATTGCCCACTAAGAAAACAAAATGTGCCTCCTTCCTTTGATGGAAAATTTCACTCTATAACATTACCTCCAAATAATACACTAAAAAATTTCTTGCAGGTCTTTATGGTTCTGAAATGAAGCATGTGCCATATCACCACGCTAGCAAATTGCTTGCCATTTGTGATGGAAAACCCAACTAGTACATAATACACTAATTGACAAAACAAAATTAGCATGCAACAACAAACAAGAATGATGGTGCTGAAGTTTCTAATTGACATACCTTGATACTTGGAGTTGAATTCAAAGGGAAAACAATGGCAACAATTTTCAAATCCTCACATTATGGGGAATGAATTATTACTCTTAATTCTAATGCTGACGATTTGTAAGACTTGGTTAAGGCATGATAACTTCAGGTTTCATAAGTTGTAAGTCATCATTTGAATGGTTTCAAATTGGAATTTGTTTAGCCCATTCCCAAGTAAAGAGATATGAATTTATTTTGCTAATACATGTTTTAAATTTTTATTTATTTTTTAACACTATATCCATGAGCAAACTCTCAATAGCTTCTCCATCAATTTGTATCTCATTTTTTTCCAACTGAATTTAGTTTAATTCAATTCAATTCAATTCAATTCAAGTTGCATACAATGTCATTCAATATTTTTCAATTCAAATGGAACTTAATTCTTGCAAAATCAATTCATTTTTGTAATGGACAACAACATGGAGCCCGAGTTTAATAGAATGGGTTCACATATGACCCAACAAAGATATTTGGGTATTGTAAATGTACTATGGGTTGATTCCATCTAGGAACATGGTGAGCTCGGTAGAGCGACCTACCATTTTGTTAGGTAATAATAATGTGTTCTTCCAATCGTGTTCCAAAATGTGTGATCAATTTTCTCATCGGTAATTCACATTTTAATTGCATTCTCGATCATTGATTCACACATCAAAATAAAATACTAACAACACAAAAAGTGAACTTACAAAACTACCTAAGCTACCTAGAAAAAAGCCTAAAGAAGCACTAAAATAATAAAACCTCATGGCCATTGTGTAAGAGTTGGTAGCTTTAAAGGTGAACAAACATATAATCATGTTTGTTCAACATACAAAATACGAATCATTTTAATTAAATTTACACTTTTCAGTGTATTATGTATACCTTAAGCAATTAAAAGATGACCAAACGACTAAACTATTAGTAGCAAATTATATTCTTTGTGAGATATATATATATATATATATTTTTTATTTTTAAATTTATTTATTTTTATTGTAGAACCTTTTCAGGTTTGGCACTTGGGTGTTGAATAATTAGTTTTTTTTAAAATCCTTTTCAGCAATTAAAAAATGATTTATGAAATTTCAGCAATAAATATAGGGAGCTTCTTTGGTAGGATTTTCAAACTTTGAATCTTTAGCATACTCGGACCTTTTATAACAATTTCTATTGTTTTTTTTTTGGTGCAAAATTGGGGAGACATGTCGTTCCACCAAATTATAAGATAGAGAAATGTCAATGTTGTCAATTGATTATTGGATACTTGCTCTCCATTGGTGGGACTGGTATGAAGCAAAAAGCTCTTAGGTTTTCATCAATTTTTTTTTTAAAAAAATCATCCCTTGTAAATAAATAATTTAATTATAGCTGAACCTGAAAAAGGTGCTACAATAATAAGGGAAAAAATGAAACATTTGGATAGTTTGGTCTAGAAAAGGTAAACAAAAAGGCTCTCAAACATGCCAATGACTTCCCCTCTTTAGTAGGCTTACAAAAAGTCCTATGCATCTTATATTTTTCAAACCATTGGTCATCACCTACTTAGTGTTTTTTTTTCTATTTTTAAATTTTTTTTGTGAATAGCCAAAGTGGCAATTATCCAATGGACAAAAAGAAAAAGAAAAAAAAGAACCCAATTTGACTACACCATATATGAAAGTAAAAGAAAATAGAAGGATCCTTCTATATTCTTGGCTACGTACTAGAACTCATAGTAAAAATCTAGTGATTTGGGTTTTATTCCCCCCTTCTAAATAAGGTGAATTTGGGCCACTTTTTCCATGAAAATTGCTTTGTATAATAGTTTGAAAGCATATTTTTCAGGTTTAAATTTGGTAAAAAATTTGCCAAACATCATTGCACGAACTACCTTCATAGGTAAGTAAGTAGGTCGACCTAAATACATAGGCACTTGGTTTGATCCTACATGAGCTTTGAAATCCAAAATGGAAAAATTATCTAAATGGATGACTAATCAAGAAGCTTAATGCTCCAAATCATATATTAAAAGCCCATTTCCAATAAGATGCCATATTATGATGTAGGATGTTTTTCAATCACTCCCAACTTTATATCGTTCACAATATGTAATTTAGGGTTTGTAATTCAAGGAATAAGTCTTGATCAATAACCTTAAAACCCATAACCTAACAATTGGACCAATGAGCTTGATACTTTGATATATATATATACTTGATAAACTTCATGAGGAATTAGAAACTAGGCATGACATGACATCATTTTAATGTGGATGGAAACTTGCACATATGAATAAACACAACACAAACAATTCACCATTCATAACCTTTTGTCCACGCAAGATAATTCAAAAATGAATGAATCCATATGTTGAGATGGGTGGCACATTTTTTGCCTCATTTGTACATGATAAATTACATGAATTGTGAATCAAATTTGCATTATTACTCAACTCCCTAATTAACATTTTTCTCCCCATTTTGAATATTAGTGTAACAAAGTTTCTAATTTTTTAATAAATAATGGAACCTTTTGTTCCAACAAAATCATTGTAAGTAAGGTTTGAGCACCCCAAAAAATTAACACTTATAGAGGTCCCAATTGGGGTTTGAGTGAAGATGCTCAAAAAGAGTAGATCTGCTCACATACCCGGAGGGTATGTGATATGTGGGGGCCTCAACAAATGTCAAACAACCACATCCAAATTAGTGTGCAAGTTATTTGCCACCGAAACACGTAAACATGAAATTCTGGACAATGTAGAGTGAGATGAGCACTTAAAATTGACCCGCATGGCATGAATATAACCGGTGCCAATGAACTTGACCTAATGAGAGAGACCTGCCCAACAATGGTCTAGACTCTAGTCCTTCAAAACCATCCATCCATCCATCCACCCATCCATCCACACAAGTTGTATCCACGGGTATTTAGCCGTGTTGGGCGGTTATTAGAAACTTAAGAACAGACCCCTTTGTAACCACAATTCTTAAATTAAAAAATTCAAATAACTAAGATTCTGATAAGTAAATCACAACTCTCAAACTTTGGACAAAATTTTAAAAAACTGGCCATAAAAAAAATGTCAATTCTTTTTCACCGGTTTTTTTTTAATATAAAAATCAAATATCCTTTACAGTTCTTGAAATAACTGGTACCAAAACCAATGGTTCTTTCAAAAATTCAAGAAATTTTGGAGAAAAGAAATTCAAGAAATTCCTCCAAAAATTCAACAAATTTTGGAGAAAAGAAATTCAAGAAATTTCTCCAAAAATTCAACAAATTTTGGAGAAAAGAAATTCAAGGAATTTCCCCAAAAATTCAACAAATCAACAATACAAGCAAGAGCTTTGAAGTTGTTGCACAAAAGAGGAGCTAAGTAAGTTAATGGAGGTGGGGAGAGGGGTGAGGGCTTTTTGCATGGGCTTGGGGGTCTGGTCAAGATTAAAGGTCTATTATAGCCATGTAACCAATCAAGGTTTCTTTTAAGGATTTTGTAATGTACTACTACTCAAAATGACAATCGTCCAAAGAAAATGGTTTAGCCAAATTTGGTTATATAATTAGATATGAAAGTTGAAAAAAAAACTAAAATCCTCCTATATTATTGGCTACCTACTAGAACTTTTATCATAAAAGTCTGGTGATTTGAATTTTTTTTTTTCCTTCAAAATATGGTGAATGCAGGCCTTTTTTTTTTCTATGAAAAATCCTTTGTATTTGTCAAAATCATATTTTTCAAGTCAAAATTTGGCAAAAATTTGCCAATTAAAGAAACACTGTAACAAACCATGGTACATATTTTGTTGAGACCCTATGCGAGTTTTATGGGTAATTTTTTCCAACAATTTTTTTGTCTTTCTTTCAAGGAAATAATGTCAAATTTTTTCTAGTGTAAATTCAATTAATTTTACTATTTTGTTAAAGGAATTCGCTAAATTTTTGATATCACAAAATTGATTGATTGAAATTTGTAAATTAAAAACAAATAAATTGTATGGCTCTAATGTTTGATGAATCTAACATACAAAAGCATTTGACACTTATTAATTGGAGGAAATCCCAAAATGAATAGACTTCATGACAAAGAAGATGTGTATATATTTGTGGGTTTCAAGATGTTTAGTCTAAGCAAGGTTGTTCTTTCTGAGCTATTTTTGTTGTTTTCAAAACTTCCCAATAGTCCCTTGTCATGGTGTCCATAGAAGTTTTTATTTTATTTTATTTATAATTATATTTATTGTTTATAGAAAAAAATTGGAAATTTTTTACAAGAAAATAAGCCAAATTTACAATTAAAAAAATCCAAAATTCTCACAATTTCTTTGTCAAAATATGGCAAATTTTTGCTAGAGAAAACATCACTAATCCAATAGGTTTTTAGTTTTTACCAATGTTGTGTGTACTATATTCTGTGTGTGTGTGTGTGTGTACACACACTTGTTTACAATTGACAAAATGGGATTATATTGAAATCATTGTGACATAAAAAAGGATGTTAGAAAATTAACAATTAACCCATTTATACACACAAATAATGATTAGCTTCTTATCATTTCTTCTTCCATGGGACTAATTGGATCTTGGTTCTAATAGAGATAATGTTCCCTATTCACTTGGTTATGTTGGAATGATTTCATGTGTTCATGCTCTTCACAACCCTACAAAGGTAGGGTAATAAAATAAATGTGTAATTGTAAACAAGGTAGGCACATCATCACTAATGTTTGTTTTGGTCAATTTTATGATATAGCCAAAGTGGTGATCATTCATAGGAAGATTTAACCAAATTTGGCAATAAATGAGATGAAAATGAAAAATTTTAAGCATCCTTTTGATTAATTAGTATTATTATTAGGTACTAAAATATTTGTACATTAGAAAATTAGGTAATAATTGGATACCAAATATTGGAATTTCCAAAGTAATTCCCCACCAAACAATTAATCTTTTGACATACATCATATCATAAATTACCAAAAGGTGTTCCCCTCTTCAAGGTTTGTATTATTGAACCATGAGACTTAGTGCAAGAAGAAAAAGGAGGATCCAATGGCATTGGTCATAAAGTGGTTATGAAGTTTTTGGACAAGCTCATTATAGGTTTACAACATATGGTGATGAAGGATGCATATTTCCTTTTTTCTTTTTTCTTTCGGTTGATAAAATAAAGACATACTAGGGCATATTTTAGGTCAATATGCATTGGAACAATGAAATGATGGTTACTATAAAATAGTGGAGATTTTGGAAGATTATGTTTAAACAATTAGTTGATTACAAACAATCCCCTTACCCTTTGCAACAACCTTTAAATATGTGAATTAATGGATCTCAAGGGAAGGCTGAAATGGATGTTGAAACTAGTGTTGTGTGGCTCTTCATCTTCGTTCTAACTTTTTCTTTTTTAAAAATTGTATTATGGAACTTTTCATCCGGGTCTTGAGATTGGCTCTTTGGATTTCTAAAACTTTTAGTTCCCATCATTTTCACAAAGAATTTAAAACTAGCCCAATGTGAGACAAGGTTTGGTTTTGTTTTCATTACACATAATTAAATCTTCTCTTTTTTTTGTGTAAAATTAGTGCACAACATTCAAAGTAAAAATCATATAATATTAATTTTATACTACTAATCAAATACAATAACTTGCCTAAAAGATAGGGTCAGGTTTATACTTTTTTAAATAAATTATAATTACATACCTAAAGCACTTGAACTTTTTAAAGATGAGGTAACACCCCCCATTTAGGTTCTATTTCAAATTTGAAAATAGGTTAGTTTCTTGAGTCAAGTTCTAAGGTTCATGATTTTAACATGCGTTGTTAGATTCCAATGGCAATTCTAAGAAAACTTGGAACCTCCAATCCAAAAACCCTAAAACCTCACCTATAATTTGGACCTACCAAAATTCAAGAACTTGTCAACACTAGTTGAAACATCCACAATTCATACATAATATCAAGATAGTAAAAGAACAAATCTACCAATTCAAGAACAAAATCCATACATGTCAAATTCAGATATTCTTATAAATTTATTAGTTATATTCCTATTCACCATGTTGTGTGTTAAGAGGGATGGTCACTCTTGAATTCGACATTGGCTTGAGTTTGAACTTGGCCTATATGATGGAAGTGTGGAAAGCACGAATGTGAACTTGCATACTTGAAGGGTCATGTCTTCTTGCATCATTACTTGTGGATGCAATTGTACATGAATTACATGTTGGGTGTGTGCATGCTTTGTCCAAGACACATCATGAATGGGGGGGGACTTGCATCGAGTTCTCATGAATTTAGGTTATTAGGTTTACATAATTGCCTTTAGATCATGGTCTAAAACAATCATGCGGCACTTGGTGCTTGAACTATATTGTGACGAACCTACTAGTTGAAGTCCTATTCAAGCTAGTCGATAGTTATGATGTACATATTCATGTTATTGCAAAGTTTGTCACATTATAAACATCATTGAAGATTTCATGTTTCAATATTGTATTTGTTGTTGTTGTTGTTGAGTAACTCACTCTTATTGAAGATTTCTTATCGCAATGTTGGATAGTTTTTCTTGCTCAAGGTGCTTAATTTTCAAGCTTATTGTCAAGACCCACCTATAAGTGAAACTATTTGCATTTCAATTATTTTGAGAATTTTAAACCTAATTTTATTTGGTTTGGAAGAAGGCTATGATGTGTAAAGGCTTGTTGTGCCAACCCACCACCTACCAAGCTTTTTACCTCAACCTTTTCACCTTTATGAGGGTTTTAAGGGGGGTGTAGGCAAAGTCATGGAATGGCAATCAAATGGACAATAGCCAACACATGAAACCCATGTGTGAGGAAGAAGTTCAACAATTGGTGGTCATAAGAACACATGATGCACAACTTCTCTTTTTCTCCCCCTCCAATTAATGTGGGAAACCTTGCCCCACCCTACTCCACCCTAATTGTAATCTAGTTGAAACATATTTCAATATACGCAAATTTATGATGATAACTGAGAATAACATGATTTATGGCAAAATAACAAAAATATATATATAAGGGTTTAGGGTTTAGAGTTTAGGGTTTATATATATATCCCTTTAAGACCCTTACCTCTCTTGTGGGGCTTTCTCATGCAATGCAAGCCCCCTATCAAATGACTATTTTGCTAGGTTTTATACTAGAAACATATTCTATCTAGTCCACAACATTCACATGTGTCTCAAATTCTATATTCCAAATAGAAATGCAAATCAAATTGTAAAAGCCATTATCCTTGGATCAAGTTATTGGCTTCAAACCTAGAAACACAAGTGCATGAGATTCATGTGTGTTCTATATTATACCAAAGTATGTTGTTAAATTTCGTGTATATGAGGAGAACGGCCATGATGGTTAATTATCATCCCTTAGCCTCGAGCAACAATTGAGGGAGGGTTTAGGGTTTAGGGTTTAGCAACCTCCTCATCTCCAACAAATCCCAATTGTCATCGGTTCCACCTCTCCAAAAGTAAATTCCTTTCCTAACATTCAATTTGTTTTTTTTTTTTTTTTTTGCCCTTAACATTTGAGGTGGAAAAGGCATTCATCTGATGGCTAAATAAGACTCAACAAGCCCAAATGTGATACCTAGTTGGTGATGATGGTGGTGGGATTTGAACAAATGAAGGTTTTGCCAAACTCTTGACTTCTATGATGAAGTGGGGGCAGAGGATTTAGGGTAAGAGTCAGAAGAAAGCTTTTTGCAGATTTTTCTAACAAAATCTTTCACCATGGACCCATTGATTGGTACAAGAGGACCAACAAAAAGCTTGTGGTAAAGTAAAAAGTAAAGTAATCTAGTGAATTCAAGAGCTCAACATGAAGTGATGGGGGTGGGGTTAGGGAATTCCTCACTCAAAAAAGAGTTCTTCTCTTCATGGTGATACTACTCTCACACAATTTTTGCACAATTGTTGATGCTAAAAAGAAGTTAGCCCTGGGAAGAAACCTTATTATTGTTGGTCCCATTCAAAAGAGTCCGGATTTCCCTACCCCATGGTTCAATTATGCAGGGTTTAGGGTTTTAGGGTTTTTAAGGTTTAGGGTTTAGCCAATCTATGAATTGGCTCCAAGTTTGGGAATTGGGCACTAAGTGAAAATAACTAAGGGCGAAAAAAAAAAATCTTTTGGAAGATCTCCCCTGAACATGAAAAGAAAAAGGAGTGAAGGAAATAACTTAACCCTAGATTTCATGAAAGCTTTTTTTTTTTTTTCAATTGGCCAAGTGATAGCATAGCACAACCCAAATTTTGCATCTTATTGGGACAAAAACCAAAAGTTCACTACTCTTTGTCACCTACAATAGTGGTGGACATCCTTCAAGGCTTTTTGCATCCCATGGTGATGAGGCAAAGGAGTTGGAAAGTGGAAATGGGGTACATACTTTTTAACTAGTTGGCAAACCCTAGTTGTGTAAATCAATCATAGACAAATCATAGTATTTGTACTTGTGTCTTGTATGAGTATTTTGCAAAACCATCCCATGTGGAGAGAAGAACTTGTAAGTTAAAATAGTAGAGCCATGGCCATTAAGAAGTAGTACTTTACAATGAAGTAGACAACCCAATTTCTCTTTAATAAAAAAGAAGGTGAAATACCAACCTCATTGTGCACAAAATGATAATGAAGACTACCATAGTACGGGGCGCCGCTTCAACACATGTTTGTCAATTAATTAATTAATTTTGAAGATTCCATGTTGAAAAAATTAAATTACTCCAAAAGATTCTCTACTTTCCTTCATACACACAACAATTCTTTGAAAAAAAATATTTTAATTTTTTAAAAAATCACAAATTATATAATTAGTGTCAAAGGATGCCAAGGTACTTTGGGTCTATGACAATCATCTTTTTTATTTTATTTTATTTTAGGGTCTTTTTTTGCTTGTGGAGAACAAGGATGGGGATTGTGGCAGTGTTGGTCTAGTATGGTGTTTTCTAATTATCAGAATGGTAGGTGGGAACAAATAGATAAATAAATAAATAAATAAATAAAATGGTGTCAGGTAGGGTTTTTGAATATCCACTAAAAAAACCCCAAAATTAAAAAGTTGGTCCCAATATGATATCAATAATAGGTGGTTTATGAGAATTTCCAAATTGGGTTATGTCAAATGCAAGCACCAAAAATGAAGTTGGTTGATTGAATGCTAATAATGTGGCTATCTAGTTAGAGGCCCAGATCTGCACCACCCAGAGTTAGTTAGTGAGTTAGTGAGTCAGTTAGTTAGTTTCTGCCTGCCTCTATTGAGAGAGAGAGAGAGAGAGAGAGAGAATTCAGGCTTGTTAGTGTCAGCACTAATATTGCCTCCAATTAACCTAAACCCTCTGACTCACCCCTCATACATATAATGGCCATCCACTAGACTTAAAATTTCTTGTCCTTTGGAAAATTGGACCTAAACATGGCCTAAACCCTAAACCCTCACCCACCCAAAAAAGAATTGTGCCCTTTTTAAAAAAAAAAAACCTAAACCATCTCAAGAGCTCAAAGAAAAAAGCTTTTGCTTCGGATATAAAAAGTCCATCCCTGATTCGTAGATAAATTTGGCAGCTAAACTGCAGAGATTCCTAGTAATCTGGGATTCAAGTGCTTGTCCAATGAGATTGGTTTAGTGTGTACACACGCATGGAGAAGTCACCGAACCAAACAACCATTGTCTTTTCAGCCTTCTCTCAGATTAAAAACCCTAAACCTTTTATTGAGCTCTGAAAATCAGCTCAAGTATCAGAAGTCCATAGTAGTCGTACAAACTTGATGATATTGTTTGGAATGGAAACATCCATCTAAACTTCTGGCCTGGACTTAACAACTTCCAAATGAGAATTACAAGAAATGTGTCTCATGTTCGCCAAAAGCTTTCATTGAATTTTGAGTGAATTCACTGATCTCTCTGAACAGGATGTAGTGAGGATTGAGTGTATTCACTCGTCCACTAAACAAGGACTAATGAACTACAAACCCCATTTTGTCTCATGACCTCCTTAGTCTAAACCAATCTTGAATGGGTACACCTCCTTTTCACAATGATCTTCACAAAAGTGATGAAAAGCTAAACACTGGTCTTAAGTTTGAACTCTCTTGTCTTATTTTTGAATGGGATCAAGGATCAAGAGTACTACTGTTAATCAAAACCCTGACATTCTTAAAATGGAACTCTGTAAGCTTAGCAGATTTCTTCTTCTTCTTCTTCATCCACATACGACTTTGGTGCTAAGTCAAACTCGAGAATTATGTTTAAAAAAGTATTAGATGGTGGGAAGAAGATCAACTAACCCTCTTTGTTTTTCAACAGACTTATTATGTAACAGAGGAGGTCCCACACTGCACACTGCCTCCACACACACACACACACACACCCCACCCACCCATCCATCCATCATCCTATGATCCTTGCTGCAGATTGCCTTGGGTCATGGGTCCAGGTGGTGGTGATGGAGAAGAAGATTAGTCTACTTTTGTCATCATCATCCCTTTAAGCTTGGTGCATTTTTGGAGGAAACAACTTTGAGACATATTTGTACTACTAGTTTGCATCATCAAAATGTCTCATGAGTTGCAATGAAGTTTTTTCATTTGTGCTAAAAAAAACAAAAAAAACCAAAAAAAGAAAACACTTGTATTAGAGGTTCTATATATTGTCAAAGAACCTAAACCCTAGACCTGTGTACAATAGGAAATAACAATGTACTTGTTCAGTTGACATCCATTATATAACAATATATAAAATACATGTCCTCTTAATATTTACTTAAGAAATGGGGTTTCATGTAGTAGTAGTAGTAGTAGTTGATTTTTATTTTATTTTATTTTATTTTTTGGTTTTTATTTTTTGGGTTTTTCTCCCCTTTGTTTCCTCACATATAATAAGATAGAAAAGAACTAAGTTAATTTTCCAAATAACTTATTGGGTTTTGTTGTTTTGTGCCAAAGATTCCTTGCATCTGACTTTGCACAGTTACTTATTTCTTTTGTCTTTGGGTCCTCCTGCACAATAATTATTCCATTTTGGTTTTTCCTTAAAAACAATTTGTAGCTAGCAAGCAAGCAAGTCAGGCTGTAGTAGTGTACTCCAGTGACCTAAATTAAACTTCACTGCCACCACCACCAACAACAACAACAAAAAAAACTATTGCTAGGCTATTGAGAGAGTTGGGGGGGTGCTTCATGAGTGTTGTCCTATAATTCAATAATAAGGTTGCTGGTGCAACTACGCATCAAAGTAGCAAATGGGTTTTGTTCATTATATCCAAAGAATGAAAAAGAAAAAAAAAAAAAGTATTTTTTTTACACTAACAATTTTATTTTATTTTTGAGAAATAGGAAGAGAAAGTCTTCTCTCCAATCAGATAATTGGAATTTTGAATTTATATTAAATAAAATTCTAAATAAATGGAATAGACATTGGAGTCTCTAGATCAGACATAATAGGTAGTTATTGTTGTTGTTGCATGTATCATTGGTGAAGGAAGTGGTACGGGACTAGATGCAAGTGTGTGGAGACACTTCTTGTTGTTGTTGTTGTAGTACTTGAATCCAATCAACTCAACTCTTCTTCTCTCCCTCAACAAAAACCCCTTGAAAGTTGTTTTGGGTTTCTCTCGTTTTCTTGACTTTGAAGTTTTTGAATGCTTAATTAATACAATCAAACATCCCCTTTACCTACCTACCTACATGTAAAGCTATGAAGTAAATTGATTAATTAACCCCGGTGTGGGGTTGCAAGTTTGGAAACTAGAGTTAAACTAGGAGATTTTGTAAGGAAGGTGCCCATTTCATGGATGAAATGAAATGCAATTGTTTGTCCCCAATATTATTATTCATTATCCCTTCCTCAACCCAATCACCATTAACCCATGTTGGGCTACCTTGATTCGCGTCTTTTTTTTCTTTAGCGCATTTAATGGATGAAATGCAATTTGGTTGTCTCCAATATCATCCCTTCAACTCAATCATCACTAATGCTTTTTGGATACTACCTTGATTCATGTCTTTTTCTTTTTTTTCTTAGCCCATTTTATGGATGAAATGCAATTTGGTTGTCCCCAATATCATCCCTTCCACCCAATCAACATTAATGCTTTTTGGCTACCTTGATTCATGTCTTCGTTTTTTTCTTAGCCCATTTTACTAATGAAATGCAATTTTGTTGTCCCCAATCTTCATCCCTTCAACCCAATCACCATTAATGTTTTTTTGGCTACCTTGATTTATGTCATATTTTGTGTAACCAAAAGAAATGGGCCCTTCACCAACCCAATGTTGAGAGGCCATTAATGATAGAATTGATAGCATTGGGTATTATGTAGTTCTCTCCCCTTGACCCCCTTTCTTTTAATATGCCATTTGAGCAAACATTCATTTCCACACCCACCATCACATAGAGGTATATGGCATTTAATAATTCCTCCTCAAACTCTTCATGCCTAATAGGTAGACCCCACTCAAAGCCCATCTTTACTTTACTTTACTTAAAGACCCCATCTTCTTCTTGTCGATATTTTGGACCATTGGAGTTCAAGACCATTTTACCTCATCCGACAAGGTGCTAACCAAACCTATATTGTGAACAATAATTATGAACAATAATTTTCCTTCTAACATTATTGAAATTTGTCTCAAAATTCAAACTAAGGGTACAAACACTAAGGGGTATCGTATTATGTTTCATTTTAAATTTAAAGAAAATTACTCCATAATTGTTGTGTTGGACATAGGTGGTAAAGTATGATACACACCAACTATGTTCTACCATACATACTCTTGGAGTTTTTTTTTAAAATCTCTATTATATATTATATTTTGGATGAGAACATTCACGAACCTTAGCAAAGTGAGAGATAACTAAGTACATAAAAAAAAGAATCCAACAATCCATTGAAGAAGACCTCAACAAAGTCCTCGTATATATGTCCACATTCCCTCTTCATCAAAGGCAAAAGAAAAAAGGAAGCACAAAAAAGCCTTTTCATGAATATGGAATCCCCCATACAAATTGTGCCAATTCCTTATTCCATAGTACTTCAAAAAAAAAAGGCTCAAAATTCCATACCATGGCCAACCTCCCCACATCCACCATTTTTTTTTCATCTTCCTTTTTCCATCTAACATTCGGATGTGCATTGAAGTGGAGTGATTCTTTTGGTAGCAAATTTTTTGCTATTTTTTATATTAAATTTTTTGAAGACAAACTTGGGAAGAAAAATGTTTTTTCCAAGGAAAACTTTGCCACTTTTAGTGAAAAAAAAAATTTTGAAAAAAATTAATGAATTTTATTTTCCAGTTTTTTTTTAAAAAAAATTAAGCCAGCATCTTTATATGAATATCTACCTATTTTGTTCTCAAGGAATTTTACTTTGGGGGGGAGGGGTAGGGGCCTGAGAGGGTGAGGGATAAAATTGTAATAATGACCGCAGATATTAAAATTAGATACGGTTACAAGTGGGTGGGTAAAATAGTAAAAATAGTGTGATTTCATCGCGTCGTTATTTGTAGGATAGATAGTAAGTACCTACTAACCTAGGTCGCAGAGCCTATCACTTCACGGAATTATCCTAGGTACTTACCACTTTACCCTAGACCGATACCTACCACCCTACCCTGAACCGGACCAGACCGGCCCTCAGAGGCAATCAACCCGTCTCCCTAGAACAACGCCCGAACCTGATTATCCCGGCTTCCTTTGCACTTTCGTTGTATACGCCCCGACCCAAGCACCGGTCAGTAGACCGGGTGGATTCGACGGAGGATCAGACCGGGGAGTGGACCGGGTGAATGAGACCGGGAACTATACCGGGTGGATGAGACCGGGGATGAAACCGGGTGTCGGAGCACGGCGGCGGAGCTCCGGGCGCTGCGGCTGCGGCAGCTACTTCCCTGCCTTTCTTTCGTCTTCGTGATTCTGTGCGCGAATTTAATGTTCCACTTCCAATTCAGTGTTTCTGGAGCTGTGTAGTTGCAGGATCTGCTGTTTAGAAACTTCTTTTTCAGTACCCATGTTGATCCTACTTTGCCTCTTCGACTGATTCTACTGTGTGATATGTGTTGTTGTTAATGCTGCTCCTGCTGTTGTGGTGAGAAGAGGCCTCTTTGTGTGCGCAGGGCGGGGCGGGGGGTGATTTTGTGTTTCTCTGTTATCTTCTTGGATTTGGGTGATCGAAGTTATCTTTTCTGGATGTGGAGAAATGGCGGCGGCAGCAGCTTGACTGAATTGCTCATTTTCTTCCTTGCTCTTTGTTATGCTAGTTCTGTTTTACAATCGTAAGACAGCTTTTGGTGCTTTGTGCGGTGCTTTATTTTTGGTTTTTTTGTTTGTAGCAAGCTCTTGTATAGAAGAGCAGAGCAGACCTCGAGACTGGCTGCCTGATTTTGTAAGGCTTCTTTTGTATGCGAATCTCAATCTGAATAGTGAAGGCATTCTTTGGAATGCTACTATTACATTCTCCAGCAGCTCCAGGAAGACGACGATAAGAAGGCTCTGTCTCTGATATCAGCAGATTATCGAGAAGAAGAAGAAGACGACGAGAAAGTCTCACAGCTAGAGAGATTGTGGGAAGCGGAAGGTCTGGGAGACACTACTGCAGGAGAAAAGGAGTGAGAGAGACGCGGATTCAGACAGGCAGAAGTCTAGGCAACAAACAAACATGAGAGAGAAGGGAACAACAACAACAACAACCAACTCGCCGATGATGCTCCGAGGATTGGAGATCATCCGAGAGAGCTTCGCAGACGTAGCAGGAAGGGTGTTATCACCCTCTCTGGGGGGAGCTTCCTCCAGGAAGCAGTCTAGCATGCCTGAGGATGTCGCGGAGGAGGAGAAGGAGCTGTTCGATCTTTGTGCGCTAGGAGACCAAGACGACGACGACAACAATGGGGATGACGAGGACGAGGACGAGGAGGAAGAAGAAGAGGAGCAGCAGAAGCACTTGAGAATAGAGCTCGTAGAGAAGAAGGAGACATTGAAACCCATCTCCTCCTCTTCCTCCTTTCTCCCGAGATACAGAGAAAACGGATTCCATGCTGTGAAGTCCAGAGTGGGTCATTGCAGCGTGATGGAGATGGGACCGGGGCTTTCGCGAGTTCATTCTGCACCCATCAACTGGACGCCATACTGTAACAGCAGCATGGCTGCAGCAGCTTCAGCTTCTTCTTCTTCTTCTTTTTCAGACAGAAGGATCCGGGAGTTCTCCTCCTCCTCCCCCAGGGTGGATATCTCCAGAAAGGAAATCCTGGATGAGGAGGAAGAAGAAGGGGTGAGCAAGTTCCAGATGAGTGGAAGGTGGTTAAAGAAGCAGCAGAGGTCCGTGTCGTCCAGTGAAGAAGCAATCAAGCAGACCTGGGAGAAGCAGCGAAGGGACAGCATGAGGGTGGTCTCGATGGAGGAGGAGCAGCAGGAGATGAGCTTCACTAGTCCCGAACACAACACCAACAAGAACAACAGCAGCAGCAGAAGTGTGGGCAGGAGTGTATCTGACTGTGGCTCTTCCTCCGACAGAACCACTTGGCCATCACTCATGCAGAGGACCACCACCTCCACCACCACACGCTCCAGAACCAGGAGCTTGACAGATGAGGACATGGATGAGCTTCGGGGATGCATAGACCTGGGTTTTGGGTTCAGCAATGATGAAGAGGATCTGGAGCTTTGCAATACCCTGCCTGCTTTGGAGCTTTGCTATGCTATCACCAGGCAGTACAATGATGTAACTGGCAGATCTGCTTCTTCACCCATTTCCACTTCTGGCAGTAGCAGCTCCCTGGATCGTTGCAGCAGTGGTAGCAGTTTGCAGAGTTTTCCTCTGGAGTCTTCTTGGCGCATTTCCAGCCCTGGTAACAAACAATAATGCCTTTCCCTTTCCCCCCCTTCTTCTGTTTTCTGGCACTGTCAGATGGCATTTGTTATGAAATCTTTTCCAGGCAATGAATCAAATCCTTCACCCTTCACCCATTCCTGAAACCAATTTCATATGAAATTTTTTTTTGTGTGCACTTACTCCCTCCAGGCAACAAATTCTTCACCATTTTAAGGTTCCTCCTCAAAGCAATGGCAACAAATCCTTTTCCATTGCTTCAAGTTTCCTGAAAGTAATGGCAACAAATCCTTTGCCATTCCTTCAAGGTTTCCTGAAAGCAATTGCTACAAGTCTTTTGTCATTCCTTCAAGGTTTCCTGAAAGCAATGGCCAGCATTGGGAACCTTCTGAAAGGTTCTTGAAAGCAATTTTCTTATGAAATCTTGGTGCTATTCCTGGCAACAGATCCTTCCCCATTCCTTCCAAGGTTCCTGAAAGCAATTTCTTATGAAACCGTGGTGCTGTTGCTTGCAACAAATCCTTCACCATGCCTTCAACATTCCTGAAAGCAAATTCTTGTGAAATCGCGGTGCTGTTCCTGGCAACAAATCCTTCACCATGCCTTCAAGTTCCTCAAAGCAATTTCTTATCAAATCTTGGTGCCATTCCTGGCAACAAGTTCCTTCACCACTCCTTCAAGGTTCCTAAAAACAATTTCTTATGAAATTGATCTTGCTGCAATTCCTAGCAAAAAATGCTTTCCCATTTCTTGAAGGGTTCCTGAAAGCAATTTCGTATGAAATCCATCTTGGTGCCAATTCCTTATGAAATCATGGTGGCATTTCCAACAGATTGCCTTCACCATTCCTTCAAGGTTCCTGGAGATCATCTGTTAGGCTGTTACATTTCCTTGTTAGAGCTAGTCTATGGAGTCTCAGTGCATTTGCCTGTTGTGATATTTCACAAGGTTACAACAACTGTGCACTCATTGTCAAGTTTTCCTCAAATTGTTGCAGAGATTTCTCTGCAGTCCTCTCTTGTGAAAGATTGATCTAATGTGGTTTTCCTATAGTAGGCAAAGTGTTGAAAAACAGATACAGAAGCTTGAGCTGAGTGTTTTAATGAACTGCTGAAAATGCAGGTGATCATCCATCACAAGTGAAGACAAGGCTGCGCCATTGGGCACAGGCGGTGGCATGCACTGTGCGTCAATCTTTTTAGGCGCAATTTTTGGCTCTCACACAGGCAGCCCCCCCACTTTTTTTCCCTGGTGATTACAATCAGCAAATACTTTTGTGGATGATGCCCAAGTTTCATTAAGCAGAGAGACGGTTGGTGGATTTTACCAGACAGATGGATGTGACTTTCGGTTTTGTGTGTCCAAGTTGTGAAATGGAACTTGGGTTGAGCTTTGTTGTATTTCCAAGGCCAGCACAAAATATGAAGATTTTCCCCTCTACAGCAAACCCCAACATCATACATAGTGTTAAGCCAGGAGGGGGATGGGGAAGTTGAGCACCCCCTTTCCTAACTTGTCGCTGGAGCAAAACATAAAATGTGACTTTCAGATGTAGCACCAATATTGTGAAAGAGAAAAGAAGGAAATGGTGGCAAAGCTGGAAGCATCGAGGTTTTAGAAACTACTGACAACATGAGCAGGAGGACTTCAAAGAGGTTTGCCTGGTGGTCCATAGTAGCTGCAGTCTTCTAGAAGGGTGGGTAGGGGAAACTGTTAGTATATAATGAGGGAATTTAGGTCTTTTTGGGGAAAAGTGCAGCAGGGTATTTAAGGGAGTATTATTAGTACAGCCTACTAAATTTGTGTTCTTTGATTCTAGTGTTGCATTGAAGGTTTTCAAGGAGATGGTAAACTTCTCATCCTCTCTGTGCATGGCTCAGCTGCTTATTATATCTCTGTGATTGAATCTGTGGTTTGGGATCTCTTTGAAGTTGAAACTGGTTTTTCCAGAACTTCACTCAAAGGTTTGGTGAGTCTAGAACTTTGTCAAGTTGTTGAATCTCCTTTGTGAATCCTGTGATTGGAGGACTTATCATTCATTTGTGAGAGAATTATACATAGTCTTCTACTAAAGATGCATGGTGTTTATTATCAGATACATACCTGGTCTGCTTTTGTAAAATGAAAGCTTGTGGATTGAGGCCGTGTCCATCTTCAACTCATGATCTATAGCTTGTTTGCTGGACAGGAATTCAGATTAATCAAATGCATCCTGTCCCACATTTTGTAACCTACAGAGGCAGCTGCTGTGAAAGAGAAAGGAACCACAATGATCAGCCTCTTCTCCAGATGCAACAATCTAGTCCCTTCCTCTTGCTATAGATGAATTAGATTCTTCTTTGGGACTACAACAGTCCAGTTTTCACATTCTTCTTTGATGTCTGTGAAGAGAGGGGTGGTGAGATACCACACCACAGAACTGGGGAATATTACCACAATCAACTTGCCTGCATTCTCTGGCTCCTTCACAATCTGTGTTGTTTGAATAATCAATTTCCAACCAGAAAAGACTTGTCACCAGAACGCCCAATCCCGAAGAAAGGAGAAATGCAAACACTTCTGGAACCTTGGTTTACAACATGCAATGGGTTCAAGAGGGCCCGAGAGGCTCACCTGAAGAGTAGCAGCAAATGCAGCACCTGAGGAGATGCCAACCAGAAGGCCTCATCAAGAGCCTCATCACTAGGCACTGTCATGACACAATCAAGCATAGGTATGTCCAAAAGCTCTGGAATTATTCCAGCCCCAATTCCTTGATCTGGTGTGGACCCCTCTCCCCCCCTGAAAACAAAAACAGGCATAATGAACTTCACTGCTTGCAAGTTGACACATTCTTTTACCAAATTACATAAGCTTGTGATGACTCAAAGCAAGTAACTTGCAAGCCAGAGTGGGTGAATTAACACAATGAGAAGAAATCAAAACCTGATAAGACTGTACTTTCAGCAGGTTCAACTGTCACAACTTGTATGATACCGGATGCAGAAGAAAAGGGGATCATAATGTGAAAGAGCGCATTGCACTCAAGTATGAAAATCGTCATGATCCTTGGTTGATTGATGCTCACAACAACAACTGCAATTTCCAAAACATGTTACATATGCATGAAAACATGAAATGATAATATATATCAGGAGAAAGCTATCGTCATCATCATCTATTGATTCCTTGAACACTAAATTCTTCAATTGGAAAAAAAAGTATCAGTTTTCAGCAGATCGATTCAATGTCAACTGAAGCAATCTTTTCAGCTGAGCATCTCTTTCTTTCAGCTGCGCTCACAGCAATCGTAGGGGGAGCCATGTCATGGCAAGCTCAAAACTTCTCCCATGGCCTCAGAACAGATTATCGAAAGAGCCTGGGTTTCTGTAATTGGATTCAATCGTTTGCAACATTTTTTTTCCCGCCTCTCCCGGTTGTACCGCGAAGATGTCCTGCTTGTGAATCTTTGAAATGCATTCGACCTAGCGGGATATGAGCACATCCATGACAACTTGCTGAAGCGAAATTGAGACTGAGAATACTACTGCTACTGCTGGTACTGACAATTTTTGTGTTTAGTTAAATATATATTTCCGAAGCACGCACATTGCTCGTGAAATCATCACGACTCCGAGACTTCGCTGCTCCTCCTACGACTCCCGCAAAAGCAAGCACGATCAAGTCCCCTGCAGGATTTCCTGAACAAAACGAACGCTGGAATGCCCCAAGCGCGCGCGCCAGGAACGAAGGTCCCTCGCTTATGCGCGGGACTGTACGCTGCGTGAGTCCACGATTCTGAACCGTGAGATGAGTAGAAATAATGACGTGGAAGGTCACGATGCTACTCCGTTGAAGTAATCTAAGACCGTGCGATTGATAGGAACCGACTGGATGAACGAGATGTGGAGAATATTTAAAAACTGACCGAAAAAAAAAAAAAACAAACAAACAATGGCCCCTT
>Ga0116227_10005636_pt1 | contig 26209 bp, 19 predicted proteins | sample S1TSphgellanicum_FD_89693 | JGI IMG/M metagenome (GOLD analysis project Ga0116227, IMG submission 89693) | Host-associated microbial communities from peat moss isolated from Minnesota, USA - S1T2_Fb - Sphagnum magellanicum MG | ecosystem: Host-associated > Plants > Peat moss > Unclassified...
AGCCCTTACCCCGGAAACATTAGTCAGGTCATTGCCATTGACATTGATAATGATGTGGCCTCCGTCGTCACCTGCACACCCAAGATAAATTGACGCCTGCGCGTCAGGATCCGGAGCTTGCGTCAAATTAAACAGGATTTTACCTGAGCAAGCCTGGTAAACCCCTGCGGTATCAGGCAAAGATGGCATTACATAGTTCCAGTCGGTTGTCCATCGGCTTTGGCCGACTTTATAGATCATTCCGTTTGGAAAATCTACCGGGAATTCCATTTGGGCACCCCAAACTGGTGTGGGATGTCCCAGTTTTGGTGATTTATCGGCAGACCAATAGTCTTCGCCATGGCGAAATTTGTCTGCTTTACGGTTTGGATAACCTAGTTCAAATACAGTTGTGCCAACCCGAACTGGTGTCCATGCAACATCCCCAAGTTGGGTAATAATACCGCCGCTGACCGAAACCGAGAAATGGTTTCGTCGGTATATTACATTCCAGAGGTGGATTACCACCTCTTTGGTTTTGCGACATGAATGTTCCTGCCGCACCTTGACCATAAGCCCATAAAGTATAAATTTCACCGGCAAGTATATTCGGGACCACGAAGTTTCCGTTACTGTCGGTTTTTGCCCAATATTGATATGGCTTAAGCCATTTCTGAAAATCTAGTGCCATTCACGGTTGACGACTGTTGCTCAAGCCCCACCCACAATCCAGCCGCTGAAGCATTTGGATTGCAACTGTCATGAATAACAAATTTACCCGTTACGGTACCACGGCCCGAAGCCGGCGAATAGTTATCGTTTTTGAACCAACTGTATGGCCACGCTTAATTGGAATTGAGGGACGTAAGCGATAAGTTGATCTCGGATAATTTTTATTGGCGGGCTTTGCCAGAACATGCCGATAATTTACAGGCATTAAATGATTTGCCACGCGTAAAGCTGGTAGTTGAGGCAACAACATTTGTAAAAATGGATAGCTGTATCATTAAGGTCTCGGTTCATAACCCTGGTTCCAATATAGCCTTAATGACGCACTTTCAATTGAGGAACCAACAAACAGGGGAACGCGTACTTCCGGTCTATTATTCCGATAACTATGTTTCTTTAGTACCTAACGAAACAAAATCGATCACAATAACAGCCTCGCGAAAAAATTTAAAAGGTGGTGCTCCCGTTATTTTTGTAGACGGGTGGAACATCGACCTGGTACCCGATGGAAAGAGTGCAGTAAAAATAATGTTTAATTCAGCCGCGCAAGTAAGTAGCTGGCCGGTCACAGGTTTACCTATCGTTAATCAATAATGCTGCGGATCGTCTTAAATTCCCCTATTAGCTATCTCCACAGTAGGTTTTAAAAAAAAAAGGACATATCGACACATAACACTACTTCACAGAAAAGTTTTCTGTGATTAAAGAAATAAAAGAGTTATGGGGGTTATAAATTTAAAAATAGCCGAGGGCTTACTAAGGTACGATTTAGCCTATTGTCAACAAATAACTGATTTTTATAACCAATTAATAGTATGTTTGAAAAGCATTTACCTTCATGACGGAGTTTAGGGATAATGATGTGCATCGCTATTTAAAAAGATAAGACGATACTCGAAAGATGTTTATCAACTTACTATTGACCAAGTTTGATGTTGCTGAATGCTAGCCATCTAAAAGTTATTCGTAAAAGCAAAATTAATTATACATCGTGAAACTTTATATAATGAAAATAGATATCATTATATTTGTGTAAAGTTCTTCAAAGGCGAGCAAAATGACACAAATTATCCCGAGCACTTTTCGGTTATTCATCAAAATAACGATGGTCAACTTATTGATAATCAAGCCGAAAGACTATCAAAAATAAACCCCTGAGGGGTCACAAGATAGCTTTCTAAAGAAGGCTATTCTTGTTTAAAATAACTCAAAATCAGCCATTAACTTTTTTGTCAAACCAAAATAATGCAAGGCATCCGGTGCACTATTCGGGTACCTAATCTTTTTCCGAAATTGGGTACCCGAATAGGTTTAGGTGAAGTTTGACTCGTTTTGATTGTCAATGCGAAGAACCATGGTTTAACTTAAAAAAAGTATGCTTATGAAGTAAATGAAGGTCTTTCAGTTTATTCTGGCTGCGCAGAAGCAAAGCCAACAACTACGGCATGATGCCGATCTACGTCCGTATCACCGTAAACGGTGGGTGCGACGTCTTCTCATCACGCAAAAAGATCTTCCCAGAGTACTGGAACGAAGAAACTGGAATGGCCGTGAAAGCCTGCCCCGATAAGAAATCGATCAATGCCTGTATTAATCAAGTCTCTTGTAGTATCGCTAACACAGGCTTTTCCTCGATCTCAAGGTTTACAGTTGTTCCGTTCCAAAGTAAAAACGGCGGTAATAAATAATCAGAATGTGGCCACGCTGGTCGCCTTCCTTCAGAAAACACAATACCACCATAACTCTTAAATGACCTCCATTTGAAGACACTGGTTTCCTTAAGCGAAGTTTCAAAATGTCCTATTCTGATCTAGTCCCCGCGTGCCACCTCGGATTCCATAGAAAAACCTCGATCATATCATACCGTTTTTTTAGGTCTTACCTGTTTATGCGATCAAATTTTTCAATAAACATCAAGAGCGTTGGAGTCCATTTGTAAGGTAAGTTTACCTCCTTTTAATAAATCAGCAAGCGGTATAAATGGTGTATGCAGCGGCCTGCCGTTGAGCGAAAGGTTTTTGATATATAAATTGTTTACTGAATTGTTTTTAGTTTCGATAACAAACTCCCTGCCCGAATAGTATTTTTTATCGAGTTTAATTGTAACCTTATCAAACAATGGGCTACCTATGCCAAATGAGGAATGAATGTTGGTTAAACCTGTCACATCAAAAAGCCCCATACTTGATATAACGTACCACGCGCCTAACTGTCCCTGGTCTTCGTCCTGTCCGTAACCATAACCATGATTACCATCAGCACCATAAAATTTATTACAAATGTCACGTACCCACTTTTGGGTTAGCGAAGGTTTTCCCGAATAATTAAACAGCCACGCCATATGTAAACATGGCTGATTGCCGTGGTTATAGGGTGCTGATAACCCGGAAAAAGCATCTAATGTGGTTCCTCCACCAAACCCGCTTTTCTCTGAATTAATAAACACACTATCCAGGCGTGAGTTGAATTCGGTTTTTCCGACCTTAGTGATTAGCCCTTGCGGATCTTCTGGCACGTAATAGCTGTATTGCAAGGCATTCCCTTCCTGAAAACCACGCCAAGCTTCACTGGGTTTAAAATTATCCAAAAAGTTACCATTAGCTAATTTAGGACGGATCATTTTTAGTTGAGGATCAAAAAGCTGCTCCCAACCTTTTGACAAACGATTGAGTTTTACATAGTCAGAGTCTTTTCCGAGTAACTTTGCCCATTGTCCGACAGCAAAACAACTATAAGCATATTCTAATGTATGCGAAGCGGAAAATGATGACGTTTTTTGATCAACGTAACCTAGCCTTACAAACTGACCAACATCCAACTTGCCAGCACCTTTTGGGCGATTGACGGCATCTAACTCGTTTTTTAATGCGGCAGAATATCCTTCCGTTATATCAAAATCACGTATCCCAGAAATATAGGCACTGGCGATAACCAGCCCCACAAAATTTGTACCCACACCTGACACATATTTGCTGTTAGCAATGCCATCAGCCAACCAACCAGAATCCTTATAAATAAGTAACTGGCTTTTGATGAAATCTGAATAATATTCAGGATATGCGATAGTCCAAAGTTGGGTAAGATTCCAAAAACCACCCCAAATGGCATCCGTATTATAATGATTATGGATAGGCTTGCCGTTTTGATCAAGGGAAATATAACCTATAGATCCATCATTTTTAGGATATGCACCGTTAACATCGATGGCGAGACCGCGTCCGAGTAAAGCGTGGTACAATCCTGTATAAAATTTCACCTTATTTTCTCGATTAGCTGTTTCAACCTCTATTCTGTGTAGGTAACTATTCCATGCCAGTTTTGCCTTTTTATGCGCAGCATCAAAAGTTAATCCGTCAGCCTCTTGCTGCAGGTTTAGGCGGGCATTTGCTACAGATGTGTAAGACAACCCTGCCTTTATCGTGATGCTTTCTTGTTCTTTAGTGTTAAATGTAAGATAAAAACCTGCACCCTGTCCGGATGCTTCCTTTTGATCAGCGATAATTTTCGAACCGTTGAAAACGCCATATCCGGTAGGCTTTTTATCAAGCATGGCTGAGAAATACATGGTTACATTTGCCTCTGGCTGATAAGCATGAACATATCCGGGTTTGGTAACCACATATCCTTCGATCCGGCCATCATTGCTCATATAAACTTTGGCATCCAATACTCCGCCGCTATCACCTTGTTTATTGCCGATATCAAACAAAACATGTGATTCGTTTCCGGCCGGAAAGGTGTAGCGATGAAAAGCCACACGTGGCGTAGAGGTTAGTTCGGCTTTTACACCATAGTCCTTTAGCAATACTGAGTAATAACCTGCGGTAGCATATTCATCTTTATGTTCAAAGCTGGATCGGTAACCTTCGTCGCAATGCTCCAATCTTCCGGGAACGGTTTTTAGTTTGCCGACGGTTGGTGCAAAAACCACTCCTCCAACCTGAAATTCGTGAAAATTAGCAAAGCCCTCGATTGATGTGTGCCGATAATCATATCCCACCACACCATAACTGTGCGCAGGACCGTAATGTGCATTTGTTGATGGTGCAGGCTTGGCCATACCAAAAGGCGACGCACCCGGTGTAAAAAAAAACCATCGTGAACTTGTGGTACCGATTAACGGATCAACAAACTGAGTGAGATCGTTTTGCTGAGCCGCTAATATTTCAGGAATTACCAAAAAAGCAGTGGATGCAATTAGTTGAAATAGGCGTTTTGCATTTTTCATTTTAAAATATTAATATCTTAGTGGATTAGTTGCATGGGGATTATTCCCAATTACTTTCAATATGCTCCAACGATTGCCCCTTAGTTTCGGGGAGCAATTTATAAACCACAAAAAAAGCTATGAGACAAAAGGATGCGAAAAACCAAAAAGTACCGGCACTGCCAAAATTCTGAAGTAAAATTGGCGTAAGCTGCCCAACAATAGTATCAGCAACCCACATGGTCATGATACTAATAGCCATTGCGCGACCCCGAATAGCGTTAGGAAATATTTCAGAAGCAACTACGAATTTTAGGGGGCCTATTGAGAAAGCAAAACAGGCTAAAAATGCCAACACACAAACCAATAGCCACATACTGGTGGTTGCACCTATAAAAAAACAAATACCGGTTAAAAATAAAGTGATGGCCGCCCCGGCAGTTCCATACAAGTAAAGCGGCCTACGCCCCCAGCTGTCCACCTTCCAAATGGCGAATAAAGTAAATATCACATTAGCAAAACCGAAAATAACCTGACTTAGCAATGAATTACTTAACGATACACCTGCGTTACTTAAAATGCTTGGCCCATAATATATAATAGCGTTGATACCGCTGAACTGAGAAAACAAAGGAAGCAAAATGCCGATCATTAGCGCTTTACGCATATGTGGGGCAAACAATTCTTTGTAAGAACCATCTTGTTTAGCGGGCTGCCCATTCGCGGCGGCATTTGAAATAGAATGCTTTTGTATAAGCCAATGAGGACTCTCGGGCACAAAAAACAAACCTATAAGGAATAATATTGCAGGTAAAGCACCTAAACCAAGCATAGCCCTCCAAATTTCTTTTTGAAATAAGGCGTTAGCAGGTGCATGAGCCGCATAATTAACCAACCCTGCATTGCTTAAATATGCTACTAAAATACCAAAGGTGAGTGCTAACTGATAATAAGTAACCAATCTCCCGCGGATATTTGGCGGAGCGATCTCGGCTATATAAAGAGGAACAACGCTAGATGTAATACCAATACCAATGCCGCCTAACAAACGAGAAGCTATAACCCCGGAAAATGAAGGCAGTAATGCGCAGCCCAGTGCCGACAGGAAAAATAAAATAGCTGAGAGTAACAGTGGTTTTCGCCGCCCAAACCTATCACTTAATTCACCAGAAAATGCTACTCCTATAATACAACCTACTAAAGCTGCTGAAACGAACCAACCTTCCTGAGATGGGCTCAATCCAAATTGTTTTTCTATCAAGGGTAATACGCCGGATACCACGGCCATATCAAAACCAAATAAAAAACCGCCAAGCGATGCTACAAAAGTAATAGTACGTAGACCAATATTCTTATTTTTCATGGATGGATGTTACATGGTTATCTTATGACAGATTTAAGTTAATTATTTAAGAAACGCTTTAATAGCTTTAGCCCGGGATAAGCCATTGTTATGCAATGTATATGATAAAGCGCCGGCCGGTATAACAAAGGTTTCGGCATAGTGATATATCGTTTTATTACCATTAGCCGTTACAACTGAAAGTGATGTTCCCTCAACAAGCATTAAGATATGGCATCGGTTATGCGTTGTTATTGTTACCGCCGAATCAAACTCTATCCGGTGCACATCGTAAAAATGTTCTTGATGGGTTGGTAAATGTACAATTTGCCAATCAGTTCCGCGTTCAATTACGTTTGGTTTTGACAACAGTTCATCTTTAACCTTCTCCCCCTTACGGTCAAACCGAAGATTGTTAAAAGCATGCTCTATGTTAATGGCACGCAGTTCGCCATTTAGATCAAGGCGCAGCCAATCATACATTTTAAAAGTAAAAATATAAGGTGTAGCACTTATTTCTAATACCAGATTACCAGAGCCGGCGCTATGTACCGTACCATTAGGTATCAGGAAAAAGTCGTGCTTTTTCGCGGGATGCGTTTGTACAAAATTGGCAATTGCCATTTCGGTACCCTTGTCCCTGCTTTCCTCTAACTGCGAGCGGAATTCCCCTGGATCGATACCCTCCTGAAAACCTAAATACACATTCGCTTCTTCTTCACAATCAAGTATATAATACGTCTCATCCTGAGTAATCGTTTCACCGAAATGTTGTTGTATATAAGACAACGATGGATGACACTGGATAGAAAGATCGCCCCCTTGCCATGTATCTAAAAAGTCGAACCTGATCGGAAAATCATCTCTAAATTTATCGGCATGCTTTCCTAAAACCATATTACGCTGGCAAAACATCAGCATATCAAAAGACACCTCTAATAAATTACCGTCACTTTCAAATACCAAACCGTTCTCCGGCACAATCAATTCAAACGACCATGCATAATTAACTTCATTTTTATCAAGGCCTTCAATACGTTCCTTCATCCATTGGCCACCCCAGGCGCCGGGTTCAAACCAGGGTCGTGCACGGAAAGCATTACTGCCTAATTGTTGCAAACCGGCTTTCAGATCGTTAGCTTTCATCCAGTTAACTTGCTGGTCCCATTGGGTATCGGCAATAATTCCAATTTTATCCAACAGAGATTTTTTGTACGCATTCAGTACAACCCAGTCTACAAAGTAAAAACGCTTGTACATTTCGGCAGAATTTTCCGTTTGGTCGTTACCGAGGTTGGTGATTAACCGGGCGCGCATCCTCCGCTGCAATTCATATTTAGACAAATCGAAATAAGCTAAATAAGCCTCGGGCGCAAATAAAGAGGCGGCATTACCATAAACAATCGTTAAATCAAAGCTGCTATCGTTATTAATCGTTGTGTTAATGTTGTAAAAATCGTTGATGGAGCGAAGGCACTTAGTTCCCCATACCGAGTTTGGATTGCTTATGTAAGGCGCTACCATTTCCTCGATCTCGGCCGGTGATTTTAGAAAATTCGCCGTATCAATCCACTTTACAAATAAACCTTTTTTTTCGAACTCTTCGCTTAAGCATCCGCGTACATCGTGCCAAAACACACCAACATAGCCATCTAAAGCTATAAATTTTTGCCGTGCTAACCAGCCTGCAAGCGAATGATAGCCATTAAATATTTTATTACTGCCTAAGGTATGGTACGGATATAAATCATATCCTTCGGTTTTTTTTAATTTTGCTTTTGCAGGCATAGTAAAGGTTGCTTTGTTTTCCATTTTTTTAGTTCGGGATTTTTAAGTTTGTACCCGGCATATAAATCTTTATCCTTTTACTGTATTATTGCTTTGGTATAGCATAATCCTATTTAAAAAGATACAGTCTTGCATTATCAAAGCATTTACTTTACATAAGCTGTGGCAAGTCCTATATTCCTGTCACCAGCGCCGTAATACATCATCCATTGCCCGTTATGCTGGATAATAGAATTCATCCAAATGCAGTTTTTAAATTCTCCGCTTTCATATAACTCTTGCGGCTTCATGATACAATCATTCAGTTGATCTGCTTTTTTTGCAGGGTCCTTTTTAGAAAACAGCACTTCTGATATGGCATAAAACCACTTGCCTTTTCCATTGAGTGTTCCGGCAATAAACAAGACAATATCATCTGGCCTGTTTACCGAATGGTTTGTTACCGCGATGCACGGCTCAAATGGCTTTACCCAATTGGGTGGAAGATTCATATTAATCCAGGCGACAGGTCCCCAATTAATCAGGTTGTCTGAATAACAAATGCCAAACTGGCTATTCCCTAAATACATCACAAACTTTCCGTTTACTCGCACAGGGTTGCCATTCGGGTCGCTTAACAGAGCTCCGTTTTTTGTATTATCTATAGCGATACCCAATTTTTTCCAATCATGGCCATTTGTTGAGGTTGCTTCACAAAGTGCAATTCCACCCTTTACATTATTACCGGTGTAAAAAGTATAGTACATACTTTTATATTTATAAAAACGGGCGTCTTCGCAACCAAATTTTTGTTCAAAAGACTCTGTCGCGTCAATTATTGGTTTTTCATCCCGTTTAAAATTAATTCCATCGGTACTTTCGGCATATCCTGTGCGTGATACATGAATATGCAAATTGCTTAAATCATTTCCTTGTCCACGATAAAGCATCCGAAAACGGCCCTGGTCAAAAAGCACGCCCGGATTATACGCGTTTCGCGATTCCCAGCCGGTTCCGGCTGGCCTGAGTATAGGGTTTTCGCTGTATCGCTGAAAAGGACCTATCGCCCATTCGGGCCAGCTACTTGCCAAATCAATTGTAAAAGCATAGGTTGCCGATGTAACTAAATTCCCCGAGGGTAAAATGCCTTTGATAAACCATTTATGCATTCCTGCACTCAGGTCTAATTTAATGCCATAACTTTGTATGGCTACGCTCTCAGCTTTAACTCTATCTATTTCAGCATTATCAATAAAAACAGCATATTTTTTTACACCTTGTATGGTCTTCCAATAAAATAGTGGCTTGGCTACTTCAAAATGATCATCATTTTTAGGGGAAGTAAGCTGAAGGGTATCCATATTCCCTTTCGCAAATATTGTTACCGGTAAAATAACCAGTATAAAAACGGTAATCCAGTTAAAACATGAACGGTGGCTTTTTTGCAGATCCTTCATTGCTTTTTGATAATCTCTGTTGTTAACTTTTCTATTCATAATTGTGTATCATCAGTGAAGAGCAAGCAGACTAATTTGACAGTGCAGAAATGTGATGGCAGGCTGATCATTTACAATACTTTCAATGTTTTTCAGCGGCAATGTGCAGACCCTTTCTATCCGCATTAATCTGATATAGAGATTTTCCATACCGGATATGAGATAAGGTTCCATTAAACGGTCTGGATATTTTATCATCCGTAAGCAATTTGGAGCCATCATTTGAAGGCATAAAGCCAAAAAAAGTATTAACAACTACATCTGCAAATGCCACCCCGCTGATACATTCTTTCATACTGCCGCCTCGCATAGCTACTCTAACCGGAGCATCATAGGTACCGGGCGAATCGCCATAAAATTCATGATCCTGTGCAAAGGGACCTTCTTTAGTTACTACCGCCGTATTACAGTAAAAATGGTAAGCCGATTTGGCGTCACCTAAACGCCACATCGTAGCAACTGATAATGGCACCCATCCGTCATAAGCACCTGTCGGGCTGTGATCGGGCCTGGTTGAAAAAGCTGCATTAGGATCCTTTTGACTCATGGCACGCATCCAATCGCGCATAAAAAGCTCATGTTTCACAAAATTATTCATACTAAGCTTTTGCACAGGTGTTAAATCGTTTGCCAAAGCATTTCCTGCATATATATAGTCAACACAATGTCGTACTTCGGTAAGCTTTCCATCTGCATGATAGGCATTCCACGTACCTAAATCCGCGTTATACAAGGTCATTACGGTTGGTAAAAAAGCGATCGCTTTTTCGCGCAGTTCCTTAGCCCGCATTAAATTTCCTTGATTTGCCTGCAACTCAGCCATCCGCCGCATCATCCAGATATTTTGTGCATTAAGCGATGCAATACAATTGATATAAGCAGGTCCGCATTCCAGTAAATTACCATTGCCTCCATAATTAACCAATCCCTTTGGCCCCTTGTTCAGCGTTTCCCAGTCGGTGGCAATAGCATCCATATTTTGCAATACGGTTTTTCCATTAATCAGTTTTTCGTTAAGAAAGGCCCGGTCACCAGTCACACTCAAATACTCATCGGCGGTTTTAAAAATGGTACATGCATTAGCTGCATATCCTTTAATACTATCGTAGTATTTCTTATCAAAACCGGTATCAACGTTTAACGACATATGTGCCCCCACTCTGGGATTTTGCACAAGCCAGCGGCGCAAAACTGCTTTCATCCCGTTAGGTTCGAGTAAGGCCCATACGGTAGATTGCATAGAAGCATCCCAATAATATTGTATCCCGTCTCCACGTTCCCCGCTTGTAATAAAGCTACGCGGATGAACAGCAAACTGTGTTCGTTCTAAAATCAGCATTGTTAAAATACCCATATAATAGTTACGTTTTAAAGCCTGGTCTACAGTTTTTAAAACGGGCAGATTTCCGGAGAAATGGTTATTACCAGGTGTAAAAGCGTCTGCCCATCTTTTCTCCCACACTAATTTAAAGGCTTCCATTTCATTGTCTAAATGGCTGGCCCATTCAGTCACATTTTTATTGGCGTTAACGGCTTTCCGGTCATCCTCGTCTCCGGCGGCAAAGCCCAGTTTAATAGTTTTGCCGGATGGTATGTTCAGTTTCCATCTCCATACAACCATACTATCTCCAACCACTACTTTATCCGGGCTGCTTGAGGGTAACAGATAAGATGTTCTGCCCGGATGATTGAATTTATTGATCACCATACTGCCGCCCGCCATGTTTGTACCAGGCATTTTTAATTCAAGCTGTATCTCCCGTGCATCTTTTGTATTATTGGTTAAATCGATAGCGCAAAGCACACCACGTTGTTCATTTACCATACGGGTATCTGTTTCAATGATCAACCCGTTGCAATTAAGGTTACGCCTTAATGCACGGTAAGCATACCACCGCGCTTCAGTTGCAGCATATTCCGTATCGTTTATGTATAGCTTTACGAGCGGGTAACCGTCTTTCCACTGATTGGTGTAATTCCCGGTTATTTTATCTTTACTGTCTTTAAGCTTTTCGACTACCGACCGGCGCGTATACAGCCCTCCCGGGTTAAAAAAGAAGGATGTTAGGTCGCGGTTAACCACCAGCATTTGGTTAAAATTATTTACATCGGGCGGGTTGCCAACGCTAGCCATTGTTAACCAATCGCCAGCCATTTCATCAAGTGTTGGCACACCTTGGGGCAACATTATTTTTTGAGCCATACAATCTTGCACAGGCCAAACAAACAAACAAACTGCCACCAGCAGCATAAATTTGTTTTTTAATAAAATAATCGCTAACAAACGTGTAGATATCTTCATTTAACTTCAGGCTCAATTATATGTTGTAATGTACAAACATATTAATAAAATCCAAATTACCAATTTTATATACATCACTAATTGTGGTAAAAATTAATTACCTGGAACTTTCGATCTTATAAATAAAGCTCTCCGCCTTATAATAACCGAGGTTATATTCCATAGGCCGTTCGCCCTGATCAAACACAAAACGCTTACGAAACAATACCGGGGAGGCTATCGGGATGTTTAATCTTGTACTAATAAACCCATCTGAAGCTTTTGCACTAATCTCTTCCTTTGATAATTTGGCAACAGTTGAATAATCATTTTCAAGCATTTCATATAAAGGCCGTTTAAAATCTTCATCTCCTGTTAAACCAATACGCGGATGAAAATAAGACACAAAATACACAAAAGGCTCATTTGGTTTTCCGCGTACCCGCTCCATTTTTAATATTTTCCGATCAGCCTTTATTTCGAAAAAAGCGGCCAATGCTTCATCAGGAAACACCCAGCTCACATGCAATTCAAAATTTTTGATATTGATTCCCCTGAGTTTCATTTCCTGAGAAAAACTAAGCCAATTGCTTGATTTTGAACTGACAGCCTGCGCAACCTTGGTGCCAGTCCTTTTTTTTCGAACTAACAAGCCCTCAAATACAAGTTTATTGATAGAATGCCGTAGCGTTGTTCGGGAAATGGCCATTATTTTCGCCAGATCCACCTCATTAGGCAAAATTTTACCATTTTGATATTCTTCCTCTTCTATCAATTTTCTGAGAAAATTTTCAGCCTGAACGTGTAAAGGAATTGGGCTTTTATGATCTATTGCATTATGCATCTTGCAAAAATAAATATTAAAAAGTTACAATTTATTTTTTGTAGGTACAAAAAAAATGTTTGTATAATTATTTGCAATGATAAAAATTAATTTTATATGTTTGTATGTATATACAATAATACCAAATTTAGACATATAACCAATGTAATGTCTAATATAAACCCAAGTACTACATGTGATCCTATGTCTACCATGCAATCTATAGATTAATGTAATTATTTCGATTATTATGAAACCAACACTTCGAAAAGTAACCCCTAACCCTGGTTTTTCATTTACTGTTAGAAAAGATTGTGCCTCTGCAATGTTTAATAATTGGCACTACCATCCGGAATTCGAAATTTTATACATTAAAAAAAGCGAGGGTAAATGGTTTATAGGCGATTATGTTGGAAACTTTCAGACTGGAGATATTGTTATTGTTGGCCCTAATCTGCCGCATTGTTACAGACATGAAGCCAGCTATTTAGATACAACCGGTACAGGTGGAGAAACGATTTGTTTACTCTTCGGTCAGCATATTTTTGGAAGCGGTTTTTTTAACATTCCAGAAACAGCGGCAATCAAAACGATCCTCGAACAGAGCGGAAAAGGGCTCCAGATCTACAGAAAGACGGGAGCATCATGTGCAAAATTGATTGAAAAGATGCTGCAAATGTCTCCCTCACAAAGATTTGTCGGCTTACTGTCACTATTAAACATGATGGCTGAAAAAAAGGATTATGCAACGCTGTCTTCCGGCGCATTTACCCGTTTAGAGGATTCGGACTCCCATAAAATAAAGGTCATTTTTGATTATACACTCCAACATTTTGATCAGAGAATCAAGATAGAAGATATCGCATCATCGATTCACATGACATCATCTTCTTTTTGCCGCTTTTTTAAAAAGAAGACCAGGAAGACATTTGTGCAGTTCTTGATGGAAGTGCGCATCGGGAAGGCGGGCAGACTTTTAGTTGAAGAGGAAAAAAACGTTGCCGAGATATGTTATGCATGTGGTTATAATAACTTATCTCATTTTCACATCCATTTCAAAAAAGTAACAGGAATGAAACCTTTGGAATACAAAAGAAGCTATCTTGCACAAGCTAGCTAACCGATGTTGCAAACAGTGATGGTTACGTTGGTAAAAAACAGTTTATGAAACCACCGTAAAAGCTTATAGGCTTAAATTATTCACATAAAGGGTATAATGATCGGGTGCGTAATTGTGCACTGGAGTAGGTGTCGATCAGTACATTAAAGTTGTTATTGATCACGCTATCTAGCAAGTATCCCAACAGGTACTTCCTCCCAGTCGTCAGTCCGAAAAGGAGACGCCGGAAGACCATTATTATTGTATGAATTACAACTCGGATCATTTATATTCTGGCGTCTTTAGTTAACTTAATAAATAAGGCTTTTCCATTAATATCTTTAATATCAATTCACCAAAAAGCGTATTGGCCCAGGCAAACCACTTGCGTGTATATTTAGTAGCATCGTCCTTATTAAACGATTCGTGCATAAAGCCTGTCCCGGCGTGAGTAGCCTTCAACGTGGCAAGGCATTTTTTTATTTCTGCATCATCTTCCGAAGTCATCGCACGTATAATTAAACCCATGGGCCATATCATATCCTTTCCCGAATGCGGGCCCGAAGTACCCTCTGCCGCCGTTCCTTTTACGTAATAGGGCTGGTTGCCATAGGTTAGCAAAAATTTCCGCGTGTTAATATAAAGCGGATTGGAAATGTCGATCGCATCCAGATAAGGCAGCGATACCAGGCTGGGTATGTTGGAGTCATCGATCAGATAATGCGCGCCGTACCCGTCAACCTCGTAAGCCAGTATTTTACCAGCCGCTGGGTGCAGTACAGTAGCGTATTGATTAATGGCATTTTCAACTTCCGCGGCAAGGCTTAAGCACTCAGCGCTAAACGCGGTATCTTTTAAAACATCGATTGTTATTTCAGCAAGTTGGCGTAATGAAATTACCGCGAAATAATTCGACGGTATTAAAAACGGGAAAACCGTAGCGTCATCCGACGGCCTGAAAGCCGAACGAATAAGCCCGACAGGATTAACAGGGGCTCCATAACCGGAGCTGGCGGCCGTATCGCTGGGGCGGTTGGGGGTACGACTGAACCTGTATTCGCCATTACCAGTTTTGTGCTGTTGGTTTTTAAATGTTGCCACAATTAACTTCATGGCTTCGAGCCAATTGGCATCAAAGCACGATATATCATTACTTTTCTTCCAATAGCCATGGGCCAGCCTTATCACATAGCAAAGCGAATCAACCTCCCATTTGCGCTCATGTATGCCGAGCTTCATTAACGGACCGTCATTTTGATGCCCGCTTATCTTATCCACATCGTTGTAGAAAGCATTGGCGTAAGGATCGGTCAACACACAGCGCGTATGGCGGTTGACCACGCCCGCAATTAAATCCTGTAAAGCTCTATCGTTTTTCATTAACGGTAAATACGGCCATACCTGTGCCGATGAGTCTCTAAGCCACATCGCATTAATATCACCGGTTATAACATAGGTATCAGGCCTCCCGTTATTCATGGTTGCAGTAACAGTAGTATCGAGTGTATTAGGGAAACAGTTGGAAAAAAGCCAGGCCAATTCCTCGTCCTTTATATGCTTGCAAGCACGGGATATTTCTTTTTCAACAGCGATGCTGAGAAATTTTCTATTGGCTACCGGCGGCCTTTTAGATGTAAACCCACTTGGATTTAAAAGCATGAAAAACCCTTTAGTTTTTAGGTAACAATGTAATGCCGGCTAGCAGGCTTGAATTTTTTATAAACTGTCTTCGTCTTATCATGATTTAATGTGTATAAAGGATATTAATGATAGAATGCGTAATTGTACACTGGAGTTTGTGTTGATTAATAGATTGAAGTTGTGAAGTTGCGTTATTGACCACGCTATTTAGCGAGCATCCCAACAGGTATTTACTCCCAGTCGTCGGTCCGAAAAGGAGACGCCGGAAGACCATCACTATTGTATAAATTACAACTTGGATTATTTGCCCAAGCATACCTAACAGCAACCGGATGCGATACGATGGGGCTGTAAATTACTATTGTATTTCCCTCAATTTTCGCCTGTGCATCAACCCAGTTCCTGTCTTCGCCCGATACCTCAAAACCAACTAAATCAGTCACAGAAACGGAGGTTTTTCCGGGATCGGTCCATGGTGTAACACCCACAATTAAACCTTTACCAAAGGAATCTGATTGAAATGATACGCGGAACTTATTGCCTTCGACTTTCATAGACTTATAGAGCGGACCACAATAAACGATATTTTCACCGTAAGCGATATGACGCGCTGACAGCGAAAGCCTAAAACCTACATCTGCTTTGTCCGGTGGATGAATGTTTTTGCCCGTACCTATATCTATGGTTACTGTGACAGCAGTGTTGGATAATTTAAGGGCTTTCAATTGTGATTCGCGAAGAACAGGCCAATTATCTATCGGAGACGCAAAATTAGAGAGTTGAACAAAAAGAAACGGAAAGTCACCCTGCTTCCACAACTTACGCCACCCAGTGATCATTGCGGGAAATAAAGTGCCATACTCGGCGGCAGTTGTAGTTGGTCGAGCATTAGTTTCTCCTTGATACCAGATCACTCCCTTAATAGCAAAAGGTATAATTGGGGCGATCATGCCATTAAAAAGTACTGTTGGCGTTAATTTATTTACTGACAATCCGTGTGGTTCTTTGGCGCGTGGAGCTGGCGGAATGTTTAAGCCCGCCGCCCTTGCCTGATCAGAAGCTTGTCTCCATTTGCTTAAAGCAGCCTGATAAGCAGTATCGGTTTTCGCAGCTTCTCTCATTCTTTGAGCCTCTAATTCGTAAGCAGCAAGTTTTTCAACAAATTCGCTGTCACCACCTGGAAAATCCGCATTGATCTTTTCAAATACACCGACATAATGTTGAAGAGCCGGATTGTCCATGAGAGAAGAAAGATCCGTCCATGATTGGGCAGGCGTACCGCCATAAGCAGACTCAATCAGGCCAATAGGCCTTTTGATAACCGGACGTAGATTCTTGGCAAAGAAATACCCAACCGCCGAAAACTTGCGTACCTGTTCCGGAAGGCAAACCTCCCAAATAGCCTTAATATCCTCTCTTGGACTAATGGCTGTAGTATTCGGAATATGAAAGAGTCGTATCTGATCATCGGTTGCAGCAGGAACAACATCTTTTGCATTATGAGCGCTGTTGAGGGGAAATTCCATATTTGATTGTCCGGAGCAAACCCAAACATCTCCTACTAATACATCTTTGATAGTCACGGTATTTTCACCCGATATCGTTAGTGTTCCCGGGGACGTCCCAACAGGAAGATATGGCAGGTCAATCCGCCATTTGCCGTCCAAACCGGCTGTTGTAGTTGCCCTCTTGCCTTTAAAATTAACCGTTACGCTTTCGCCCGCCCTAGCTGTGCCCCAAATTGGCAACATACGCTGTTGCTGCAAAACCATATGGTCACCAAAAATTGCAGGGAGCTTTATAATGGCAACCGCTGATAACGGGAAGAAAACAATTTGACTCAACAGGACGAATAATACCTGAATATAATAAAACCCGGGGCTTTGAATTTTTATATTTTTCATACTCAAACAACATTTCTCCATTTTTATAATGTAGCTTATTTATAGTGCACCCTCTGATTCGCAAAAACCAGGCAAAATCAAAGTTCTACTAAAAAACCGAACCGTTCTCGAGGATATGACCACCGGTTCCACCGGCTGAGCATTTTCAATTCTTACCCCTCGCTCCCATTTCGGCGCCATCTTCCAGTGGCACAACCTCAAGCCTGATGGTTACTGAACCCCGTTCTGCATCTTTCACGATCCATTCCATACGGTCAGCACGATATTTGGGTTATATCCGAACATTCCGTAAGCCACTTGACTTTCAGATTATGCTCAAGGGCTAACATAAAAGTTCCGCCCTGTATATTTCCCTCAACGCAACGTATCAATGGTTTATCGCCCGTGACAACTATGCCGCTGATCTGATTACAATACAGCGGCCTATTGTTAAAACGGGCTCCATTGTGCCGCACAATGGATTGCCACCCAGGGTATAAACCAGTAACGGATTGATCGCAGGGACATTCTTAGCCGTTTTTATAAAAATAGACTGAGCTACAACTATTCCCTGAATAAAGAGCAATAAATCGAGAGCGAAAAAAAGATCTTATTTGTAAAGTGCTTGCACGCATTACGGATAATGATTTAATAATTGGCAACTTCAAATATCTTTCAATTCAGGAATAAGAAAGTTGGGGATTTAAACAAAAAATGATGGCATATTGTCCGCAACTAATTTGATCAAACCATAAGCCGATACTCGAATTTATCATTAACTATAGTATTCATCAATTAGCTTTACCGCCATCAGTGGCATACAACGACCATAGCGCAATTGTTACGCTACGCAAGTAATGCCTGCCTCGATAAGCAGTTCCGTTTTGTGTACAATTAGATCAGGCCAACCCACATGCAAAAAAGATGATATATTGCCATTTACCCATTTCCGATCACTAACCTGAATTTTTATTAATAATCTTTTAATACAGTCGTAATTTCATTAAACAAATTCTCGGATAATGCACCTTGGTTCCAATCAGCTACAGAATCTACAATTTGGGTCATTTTACTTGCCCCCATTACTATTCGCGAAGCTTCACTGATCGAAAACAGATACCGCTGTGCAAGGCCGGAAAGTCTCATGTCGTTTTTTTGTGCGATGTGGTTTATACGCTGAGCTTTTGAAATATCAGTATCTGTTATATACTGCCCCCCGGGCGGATTGAGGCGAAATTTATCAAATCCGTCCCCCAGCAGTGAAAAATGCAGCGAAGATGCTGCGTAATAAAACAATTTATTAGCTTCCAAGAGAGGGATATCGTGATCGAAAGCCGTCAGGTTGCTCGCATCAAGTTTGCAAAACCCGGATAGCACCTGGAAGTACTGAGGCACCAGAAAGGGTACGATCAAGGGTACGGGGTTTCCGCCCACTCCGAGCATTCTGGTCAGCCCCGTTTCTTTAAAACCCTGCATGGTTTCTACCACTTCCTGTACCTGATCTGCCGGGATACACTGCGGCTCGTGCAGAAAAAGCAAATCAACTTGGGGAACACCCAGAACATCCAGACTCCGGTGAACAGAATCCGTCATACCGATTCTGGAAAAGTCCAACTTAAAATCGTAAGCACCCTCCGCCTGGAGCCTGCCAACCTTTGTACTGATAAACGGCATTTCGCCTTGCCATCGTTTAAGCGCACGCCCGACGACATGTTCAGCATTATTGTAGGACGGGGCGGTATCCAGGGATGAAATCCCATTTTCGAAGGCATATAACAAACATTCTACTGATTCGCTTTCGTCCACAGGTCCCCAAACTCCCCCTAATCCAGAACTCCCGTAAACCAACCGGCTACCTTTCGCGGGAAATTCACTAGCGTATATATTTGCTGTATAGGTTGGCCCGGTTTTCATTTTTTTATAAAAAAATTTATGATCAATTTTTACCGGGGAGCTAAAAATCGATAACTGCCTTCATCATATTTTCTTCCGAGTAAAGTCCGGTGAAATTATCAACTGTTTCGTCAAATTGCAACCTGTGAGAAATATATCCTTTAATATTGATCTTACCTGTGCGCATCAACTCGATCACCTTGATAAAATCTTCCGATTTTGCGGCCCTCGTAGCTTTCAGGGTTAATTCTTTACTATGAAAGGAAGGACTGTTAAATACAATATCGCCCTGACAAAGACCGACAAATACAATGGTGCCACCCGGGGCAACATATTCAAAACTTTTTAACATAGAATCTTTGTTACCGGTCGCGTCCATGACGATAGTCGGAGAATCTCCATTGAGCCTGTCCTGCACTTCGGCAATAAAATTTTCCGAATAACTGATGATACCGACATCGGCAAAATTCTCTTCAACGAATTCAAGCCGTTTCCGGTTAGTATCTGTTATAAAGATTGACGAGCCTTTCAATTGAGCCATCGTAAGTACAGCGATTCCAATTGGTCCGGCGCCGACAACCAATACGATATCATCTTTTGTAATTTCAGCACGTTCAACGGCGTGACTACCAATAGCGAATGGCTCGACTACAGCTAACTGATCCAATTCCAAATCATTTGCCACGTGGATATGCCCGGCATTATAATGCATAAACTCCTGCATGCCACCATCTTCGTGCACTCCAAGGACCGTGAAGTGACTGCCACAAGTAGTTTTACCCCTTTTAACGGCCTGATCAATAACTTTATTCCGGTAGGGCTCGACCGAGCACAAGTCACCAATTTTTAAATGCTTGACATTCTTACCAAACTCGATAACTTCCGCAGCAATTTCGTGACCCAGAATTCTCGGATAGGTAAAAAACGGCTGTTCTCCTTTAAACGCATGTAAATCAGTACCGCAAATAGATAGTCGCCTTATTTTTAGCAATACGTCATCAAACATTGGTTTTCCTGGATGCTGTTTTTCCAAATCTACAAATTCCCCCGGTTGTTGTAATAAAATGGCTTTCATATTATAGGTATAAGGTTGTGTACAAATGCTTTGATATTATTGCATTCCCCATTGTTTATTCGGGGTATCACCCATGGTTAACTCTAATTTGCCCCCTTGAATAATGTCATCGTAATCAATATGACATTTGTTATAAGCTTTACCATTAAGCGTTGCACTTTGGATATAGATATTCTGCTTGGAATTATTCTTTGCAACCAATGAAAATATTTTGCCGGAAGAAACCTGAATATGCACAGCGTCGAATACCGGACTGAAAATTTCATAGCGGTTATCACCCGGACAAATCTGGGCAATGCCCGAAGCCGCCAGCACATACCAGGCAGACATCTGGCCTGCATCATCATTTCCAACCAGCCCCCCTACGTTGTTTTGATAGGCATTTTCGCAAATAATGCGTACCCAACGCTGTGTTAACCAAGGCACGCCTAACCTGTTAAAAAGAAACGGGATATGATGAACAGGCTCATTGGCATGATTATAATAATCGTTCCACCTAAAATCAGCCGGTGTTTTATCAAAAAAATTAACCAGATCTGCTATTACTTTTTCGCGACCACCCATCAATAAAGTCATACCTTCAACATCCTGAGGAACGAACCACCCTTGCTGATAAGGGTTGCTTTCTATGGTGGTATATCCGCCCTTCATTCGCCCTTGCTCCGGCCAGGGCAGCCAATTCCCCGATTTGCCTTTCGGGCGGAACCAGCCTTTTTCGGTGTCAAATATATCCTTATATCTTTGAGCCCGCTTAGCGTATAGCGAGACGTCAGCGGGATGGCCAAGCCAGGCGGCCATTTGCGACATGCACCACTCTGTATAAGCATACTCCAGCGTCCGTGAAATTTCCATAGCATGGGGCTCTTCAGTATTTCCAAATTTATCGCTCGTTTGTTTGGCATACTGATAAGCCTTATTAACATCGAAGTTTCTGAAGCCTTTATGATAAGCGTCAGTGATTACGGATATAGCCGGGTTTCCGATCATTACACCGGTATAATAATTAAGCAGTTCCCACCGCTCCAGATAACCTTTACCGCTTTGATCTGCAAGTTCGACCAGCGAAGAAATAATATCGGTATTGATCTCTGGCTTAATCAGTGTCAATAAAGGAAGCTGACTCCGGAAAACATCCCATCCACTGAACACAGATCTTTTCGTAAATCCTTTGGCAGTATGCACCCGGCCATCACCACCGGTATATTGCCCGTTAACATCAGTCACATTCCGCGGGTCGATCATGCTATGATACATGGCCGTATAAAAAATTACTTTTTGGTCTCGCGTTCCCCCGTTTACCGTTATTTTAGATAATTCCTTATCCCAAAGACGTTTTGTATTTTCGCGGACTTTATCAAAGCCCCAATCTGGGATTTCCTGAACCAGATTATTTCTGGCGCCTTCAATACTGGTGAAGGATATACCCGCCTTAAATAATACGGTTTCGCGATCTCCTGTGGAAAATTCGGTGTAAAATCCCAAATGCCTGCCCTGTTTCTGTTTAAACCTCCCCGTTACAGATGACCCGATGATGAGCGAATCATAATGTAAGCTTTCCACATCCTGCCTTGTTCTGCGCTGGTTATCCGGTATAATCGCTGACCACGTTCCGAAATTTTTTAGTGGTTTGCTGCACTCCGCATAAAAATACACCGTGTAATCAGCTCCGTTTCCCCAGCCACCGCCCTTTGGCGTACATTTCATCCATCCCTGTATTGCCCGATCTCCTACAACTTCAACATATTGTTCGGTAGATGTGCCCCCTACCCGGTGGGCGAGATCGATTTGGATCCTTGACTGCGCATTGGCAGGAAATGTAAAACGGATTATTCCGCTGTGCGGTGCGGCCGTAGCCTCGGCATGGATATGATAATCTGTCAGCGTAGCAGCGTAGTAGCCTGCTTCGGCTACTTCGCTGTTCTTATCATATAATGAGCGGTAGCCAGGCAATTCAGCATGCCTTCCGGCGACTGTCTTTAGCGGGCCGGTTGTCGGTGTAACCAAAAAATTGCCCAAATCCCCAAATTTACCGACACCGCTCATCTGGGTAAATGCGAATCCTTCGATATATTTATTCTGATAGCTGTAACCACTTCCATTATCTCCGCCGAATATCGTATTCGGGCTCAACTGCACCATACCGAACGGAGTTGCCGCACCAGGAAAGGTTTTACCTATACCTACAGGGGCCATGGTACTTGCCCCGATCATGGGGTTCACGTATTGGCTTAACCCGGAATGCTGCGCAAAGCCGAATTTTGAAAAGCCCAAAAAAAATAAAAAAGTTATAAATTTATTCATCAAATTAATTATTACTCATTCCGATCATAAAAGATGATACCACCAGGGTGACAAGTCCTGCGATTAACAGCCGTAACGCACTTTTTTTTACGTTTTTCCATTCGCCCCTGTATATCCCCCACAGCGCGGCGCAAAGGATCGTTAGTGTCATGGAAATACCCCAAGCCGTGAAAGTATAGGGCCCCATCATGTTTTTGCCAATTCCAAAAAAAAAGTAATTGATATACCAAAGCAATCCGGCAAGGCCGCAGAAGATGTAATTTATAACGACGCCGGATTCTCGGGTACTGACCAAGCTTTTCAGTGATCCGTTTTTCCACCCTGAAAAAAGGCACCATACTGCTGTTGCTAAAAATGAACCCAGGTACAGGATTAAAAATACCGGACTATCCCGGTACAAGGGATTCGTACCCAACTGGGCTGTTTTATTGGCGATTGGTAAACCCTGTTCTATTCCTAGCGCCTGCGTTGACCCTGTAATCCCTACAAATAAAGCGGCGAGCGTGCCTTTTATGAAATGAAAATTGTTATTTACCGTTTGATTTTTCCCGTCTTTTAAAAATCCAGCATACCCGGATAAGGCAATTCCTATCGCGGAAGTCAGAACGCCGTACAGCAATAAATTGCCATTAGCATTCTTAAATAATTCGTATATCCTGCCATCAACGAGCGGGGGTATTAAAGTACCAATGGCCATCATCAAGCCCAACGACAGCGCGTAACCCAGAGAAACGCCGAGGTAACGTAATGATAAACCGAATGTTAGGTTAGCAATACCGTAGATTATTCCCAGGAAGAAAATGAGGCAAAGGGAAGATGTTGGCACCTGTTTATAAACCGTCATAAAATCAGGCACCAGTATAATACATGCAAGGAGAGGAAAAACTACATAAGCGAACATAGAATATACCAACCAATAATTCTCCCACTTCCAACTTTTGACCTTGTCAAAGGGAATACTAAAACTACCTGAAAGAAGCGCTCCAAGGCCGATAAAAAGAAAACCTGAAATTTGATTAATGTTCATGACTAAATAATTATACGTGATATTTTAAACCCAGGCAGACATCGCTGTTTGCGGTTTAAATTTAACACATATACGCGAATGAAAAATTTATTTAAGGTTCTCAGGTTCGCCGGACCGGTATAATACCGACCGGTGTCCATCTTTCAAATTTCAGAGAAACGATCAGCAATAAATATTTGAATATTAACTAAAAAGGATGTTATATTGTCCTAAATAATAATTATGAAACCTATGTTTCGGAAGTTATCCCTTAACCGGTACAGCCTTGTAGGGTGACAGGGGTTTTTGCTGAAGCGATGCGCTATTCAAAGAAATAGAAACTCATGTTTAAGTCCTGATGGGGTAAGATAGGATAAGCGGTAAAAAGCAAGGGGCGTCGCTATTGAGCGAGCTGGTGAAAAAGCGATTATCTAACCCATTACGATCATAGGTTATGCTATTTGCGATAATTCACGATTAGACGGTCATTTATAAACCGCGAATCATATCCGGTCAAGACCTAATTAATAATGTATTAGTGGTCCTGAGCCGCTTACAATTCAAGTTTGTTGTCTTTTAATTCTACAACCCAAGGTTAGCCATTACGCTCCGCGAGTTTACGACCGGCATGTTATAAACCTGTATTAATTTGAAACAACATTATAGTTAATTATAGGGTTTCCCGACTCAGTCCATGTACCAGCATTTATTTTCAACCCGGTGATCTTGAGTGTGTAAGCAATGTCGCAGGGCGGATTTGGGGGCAGTTTTACCTTCAGGCCATTAGCATCCTGGCTGAATGACAATTCTTCCTTTGAACCTAACATGCTTACAGCCGACACACGCCCAATGGGTGCTTTGGCCTGTGCCAGGGAAGTGATCGTGATACTTTCGCCAGGCCATTTACCGGAAATGATGGCGTACAGCTCATTTCCTTTGGCCGTAAAATAAATTTTTGGCACATCTTTACCACCTTCGGCGAAAGTGATCCAGTTGTGGGTGTCATAAATGGCTTCCCCATTTACATCAAGCCATTTACCGACGCCTAATAATGTTACCTGCTGTTCCTGCGGGAATGTGCCATCCGGCTTGGGCGATAAATTGAGTAACAGGGTTCCGTTCTTGCTCACGGCATCGAGCAGGCGGTTGACAATGGATGCCGGGCCGGCGATGCGCATATCGCTGGTATATCCCCAGCTGCTGCCGATCGAAACATCTACCTGCCATTCACCTGTACGGATACCCGGAGGAACTCTTCCTTCAAAATCTAAAATGGAGCCGATGGTTTGAATATTAGTACCGCTGGGCGCGAATGCTGCCTTCTTGGTACTTATGGAAACTTCCTTACCCCATTGTTTGGCGCGGTTGTAATAATAACTGGCCACGTTAAGCTTTAACGGATCCAGATAGCGCTGATCCACACCGTTGTCAAACCATAGCATATCCGGGTGGTATTTATCTATCAATTCCACATTACGCTCGTACCAGTTCACGAGGAATTTTTGACAGGCGGCATCACTGCGATCGGCAACATTATAGAAATCAGCCCAAGCCGGGTCGAATAGATCTGCTTTCTCAGCTTTCATCTGCGCCAGCATGTCGGCAGGCGGGTTAATAAACTGAAAGTTTTCAATACCATGATTGGATACACCGAATTTTAAACCTTGTTTGCGTACAGCCTTACAAAGGTCACCTATCAGGTCGCGTTTAGGGCCCATTTGTTTGGCATTGAACGGGGTAACCTGGCTATCCCACATGGCGCAATTTTCGTGATGCTCAGCTGTAGGAACCACAAACTTTGCGCCCGATTTTTTGAATAGCTCCGCCCATGCGTCCGGGTCGAATTTATCCTGAGTGAACAAGGGTATAAAATCTTTATAGCCGAATTTATCCTGCGGCCCAAAATGCTCTTTATGCCAGTTTCCTATACTGGAGTTGGTATACATATACTTTTCATACCATTCGTTGTGGTAGGCCGGAACTGAGTATACGCCCCAATGCATAAACAGTCCGAATTTTGCACCTTTGAACCATTCTGGAACTTTATAGTTAGCTTGGAGCGATTCCCACGTAGGTTTAACCGGGCCGGCTGCCGGTTTAACCTTTGTATGAATTTGTTTTACAGCGGCTTCCACCACGGTTGGCGTTGTTTCGGGTGCCATATCGAAATTCATGGTATTCCCGGCTTCGCCGATAGCGGTATTCAATGTTTTGTTCACGGGGTCGTCATGTCGCGGGACACCTGAGGGGCCTGGGATAATACCCTGTTTGGCCTGCGCCAAAACATTAAAAATGCCCAACGAGCAAAAAGCGATAAAAAGCAATGGTCTTTTCATAATTCATGCTGGTTTATAATAGAAATAGCAATAAGTAAGTAGCCGGTGCGTCCGGCCACGTATTTTAATTCACATGGTTAAATCCGACTTTATAAATTTGCCTTTTATAGTCGCGCGGTGACATGCCGGTAAATTTTTTAAATGTTTTGGAGAAATAGGATAGGTTGTCAAACCCCGTCTGCTCACTGATTTCCGAATAGCTCAAACGGCTTGTCCCTAAAAGATACTGCGCACGCTCGATGCGTTTCTCATTAATATAATTCACCGGACTTGTACCTGTATACAACTTAAATTGCCTTGAAAAATAATCGATATTTTGACTGACCCTGGAAGACAATAGGGTTAGTGATA